>Ga0137307_100013_pt1 | contig 275130 bp, 246 predicted proteins | sample NAcewD2O_March_2_FD_97180 | JGI IMG/M metagenome (GOLD analysis project Ga0137307, IMG submission 97180) | Mouse cecal microbial communities from Vienna, Austria - N-Acetylglucosamine amended D2O_March | ecosystem: Host-associated > Mammals > Digestive system > Large intestine > Cecum | place... | reverse complement strand
TTATGACACAAAAATGTTAGGAGTATTTGAATATTTAGGCTTGCCTACCGACAATATTTTAGTAAAGGTAGATGAACGTCGTAAAGTATTTAAAAATATAGAAGATGTTTTAGAATTATTATCCTCTGACACTTTAGCAAATTCAATTTATATTTCTAAGTTCTTATCTGCTGTAAGCGCTGGTTTGTTTGATGCTGCATTAAATTATCTTTGGGACGAAACTGTAAGTCAATTACGTTTTCGGGTTTCGCAATATGATATTCAATATTTCTATGATTTAGCTGTTACATCAGATAAAAGAAATAAACTTTCCACCGAAGAAGATTTAGTTAAAATTGATGATAGTGAACTTATTCAAGGTGCGAAAGAAATTGGTTTGATTTCAGATATTGGCTATCGACTTCTTGACAATATAAAGTTTATGCGCAATTGGGCTAGTGCTGCTCATCCTAATCAAAATGAATTAACAGGACTACAACTAATTGAATGGTTAGAAACATGTATTCGAGAAGTTATATCACTTCCATTATCAAATTTAACCATTCAAATCGGAAAACTGTTGCGCAATATTAAGGCAAATATTTTGGACGAAGCCGAAGCTCAAACAATAAGTAACTTCTTTTGTGAATTAACTTCTGAAAAAGCTAATTCTCTTTGTAATGGGTTCTTTGGAATTTATTGTAGACCTGATACAACAAGTGATACTAAAAGAAATATAAAACTTCTATTACCAGAATTATGGGATTTGGTAGATGAAGATATAAAATGGAATTGTGGGATAAAATTTAGTAAATTCCAAATTAACAACGATCAAGCGGAAGCAAAACTTGCAAGAGAATTTCTTCAAATTGTTGATGCTGAATCATATCTCCCCGAATCAGTACGAAGTGCTGAACTAAAAATCGAATTAGAACATCTATACAATGCTCATAATGCTTCTATGAATAATTTTTATTTGGAACCGCCTTATGCTAAACAAGTCCAGCGCTTAATTGGTTCAAATGGCGTTCCTACTCAAATTAACGCTTACTATACTATGGTTATTATCGATGCATATCTTACTAATGGAAATGGAAGATGTTGGGGAGCAGAGGATATATACAATGAATTGATTGGCAATTTTACACAGGTTCAGTTCATGCTTGCAATAACTTCATTTACACATGACAAAATTGCAAGCAAATTGCAATTTCCCTTATGCTTAAATCAGTATAAATCTTTACTTACCAAAGCAGAAGATAGTGTTACTGCACCAAAGCTACTGGACTTTATTAATATGATTAAAGACTTTTCACAGCCTTTATACCGTTTAAAGGAAGATGCAAAAATCATGCAACAAGTTGAACATCTCAAAAAAATTATAAAGTAAATATAGGTATCAAAAAGGTATCACGCCCCACCTAAAAAGCCGGAAGGTCCGCTGTTTATGCGGCTTCCCGGCTCTCTGTTTACTATTCGAACTCAATCGTCCCGGGCGGCTTGCTCGTCAAATCATACATTACCCGGTTTACTCCCTTCACCTCGTTAATAATGCGGCTCATGACCGTCTGAAGCACCTCGAACGGAACCTGCGCACATTCCGCTGTCATAAAGTCGATCGTATTAACTGCGCGCAGCGCGACCGCATAATCGTAAGTGCGTTCGTCGCCCATGACGCCAACCGAACGCATGTTGGTCAGCGCGGCAAAATACTGTCCGATCTCTCTGCTTAGTCCGGCTTTGCCGATCTCCTCGCGGTAGATCGCGTCCGCATCCTGCACAATGCGCACCTTCTCGGCTGTTACCTCTCCGATGATGCGGATGCCGAGTCCCGGTCCCGGGAACGGCTGACGGAACACCAGATGCTCGGGAATACCAAGCTCAAGGCCCGCCTTTCGTACCTCATCCTTAAACAGATTCCGAAGCGGTTCAATGATCTCCTTAAAATCCACATGATCCGGCAGACCGCCGACATTATGATGCGACTTGATCACTGCCGATTCGCCGCCGAGACCGCTCTCCACCACGTCGGGATAGATCGTTCCCTGCACCAAAAATTCAACCGCGCCGATCTTCTTTGCTTCTTCCTCAAATACGCGGATAAATTCCTCGCCGATGATCTTGCGCTTCCGTTCCGGTTCCGTCACGCCCTTCAGTTTCTCATAGAAACGCTCCTGCGCATTCACACGGATAAAATTGAGCTGATAATTACCGTTGGGACCGAATACGGCTTCTACCTCATCGCCCTCGTTTTTTCTTAAAAGACCATGATCTAAAAACACGCAGGTAAGCTGCCCGCCGACCGCTTTTGAAAGCAGTACTGCCGCTACCGAAGAATCCACGCCGCCGGACAGCGCGCAGAGCACCCTGCCGCTTCCGACGCGTTCGCGAATCTGTTTAATCGTGTCCTCGACGAACGAATCCATATGCCAGTCGCCGATACAGCCACATACATCATACACAAAGTTATGCAGCATCTTTTTGCCTTCCTGTGTATGAAGTACCTCGGGATGGAACTGGATCGCATACAGCTTGTCTTCCACACGCTGCGCCGCCGCCACGGGGCAGTCCGCGGTCGTTGCCACAATCTGAAAGCCCGGCGCTGCCTGGGAAATATAATCGGAATGACTCATCCAGCAGATCGTATCCTCCGACACGTCTGCAAACAGAGGGGATGACGTATCGACATGCACTTTTGTTTTACCGTATTCACGCACGGCCGCACGTTCGACTTTTCCTCCGAGAAGAAACTGCATCATCTGCGCCCCGTAGCATAAACCAAGCACCGGGATTCCTATTGAAAACAATTCTTTACTGTATGACGGCGCTCCTTCGGCATAACAGCTGTCCGGTCCGCCCGTTAAGATGATTCCCTTCGGCTTCATCGCTCTGATCTTATCCAAGTCGGTCTTGTAAGAATAGATTTCACAGTACACATTACATTCCCTGACACGCCGTGCCACAAGCTGATTGTACTGCCCGCCGAAGTCGATCACGATCACAGTTTCTCTTTCCATGCTTCTCCGTTCTCCCTTCATCCTCACTGTCGTATGTTCTGTTACGCCCTATTATACGTTAGCCCCAAAACACTTGTCAAAGCCTATTTTAGTTGTTTCCGGCGCTCTCACTCCTCGCCCTTCTTTTTCCTCCTTGGCAGCATATCCCTCCACGCTGCCGGATGGAACAGCAGAAGCAGCGGGAACAATTCGAGCCTTCCCGCCAGCATATCAAACATCAGCACCCATTTTGTAAGCGGGGAGAAAAAGCCAAAGTTCTGCGTCGGTCCGACCAGCTCCAGTCCGGGACCGATGTTGTTGATCGTCGCTGCAACCGCGGTAAAATTCGTCAGCATGTCCCTGCCCTCAAAAGACACGATCAGCATGGACAGTGCAAACAGGAGCACGAACGTGATGAAATACACATTCGTTGCGCGCACGACTTCATGCTCTACGGGTTTTCCCTCAAATTTGATCTTGCGGATGCTTTTCGGATGAATATAAGAATGAATTTCCTTCGTCACAGTCTTAAAAAGAATCACGAAGCGGGACACCTTAATGCCGCCGCCGGTACTGCCCGCACACGCCCCGACAAACATCAAAAGCACAAGCACGGTCTTACACGTCTGCGACCACATATCAAAATCAACCGTCGAAAATCCGGTCGTCGTGATGATCGACGCCACCTGGAAGGACGCATGCCTGAGCGATGCAAATACATGCCCGGTCGTCTGCACGAGACTCGCAAAAATAAGCCCGACCGATGCTAAGATGATCAGAAAATAATATCGCACTTCCTCCATACAGAGTGCTTTTTTCAAGCGCCCGAACAGTATTAAATAATAGGCGTTAAAATTTACGCCGAATAAGATCATAAAAATCGTGATAATCCACTGATTATACGCGGAGTAACCCGTGATACTGTCATTTTTGATACCGAATCCGCCCGTTCCTGCCGTGCCGAAACTCGTCGTGACCGCGTCAAACAACGGCATTCTGCCCACAAGCAGGAGCACAATCTCCACGATTGTGAGTGCAAAGTAGATCAGATATAAAATACGCGCCGTGTAGCGAACCTTCGGCACCAGTTTTCCGACCGAAGGTCCCGGGCTTTCCGCACGCATCAGATTCATATTTGAACCGCCGCTCATCGGGACGACAGCGAGCAGAAAAACGAGAACGCCCATACCGCCGATCCAGTGTGTAAAACTGCGCCAAAACAACGACGTATAAGACAGCGCCTCCACGTCGCTCAAAATGCTTGCCCCGGTTGTCGTAAATCCGGAAATCGTCTCAAAAAGTGCATCCGTAAAATTCGGGATCTCGCCCGTCAGCCAAAACGGGATACACCCGCACAGACTCATGACGATCCAGCTTAACGCCGTCGCCACGCAGCCTTCTTTCAGATAAAAAACCGCATTCAGCGGCTTTTTTCTTGTAGCAAGCAGACCGGCCAGCAGGCTGACGCCCGCCACAGCCAAATAGCAAAGCCCTTCTTTTTCCCCGTAAAAAAGGGATACAGCGCATGGCAGCAGCATGAGGACCGCTTCTATTTTCAAAACACTTCCAAGAATATACCGAATGATTGAACCGTTCATGTTACCCTTCTCCTCCTATTTGAGAATATCCCGGATACCATGAAAACCGGTGTGTGTCGTTACGATCATGACCGTGTCGCCCGCCTTGATACAGTCGTGTCCACCCGGAATGATGATCGAACCGTTGCGGTTGATAAAAGAGATCAAAAGATTCTTTTTTAGCGAAAGCTCCATGAGCGGAATATCCGTCACTTCCGATGCTTTTTCCACCCGGAATTCGATCGCTTCCACGCGATGGTCGAACATATGGTACAGCGTCTCGATATTGCTGTTCATCGAGTCTTTCTTTGCACGGACATAGGCAATGATCGCCTCCGACGTGATATATCTCGGATAGATCACGCTTCCTAAATCAAGTCTGCTGATCACGTCCTTAAACTGAATACGGTTGATCTTCGTAATGACCTTCGCGTCGGAGACCTGCCTTGCATGCAGCGTCAGCATGATATTTTCCTCGTCGATACCGGTCAGCGGCACAAACGACTGGACCGTATGAATCCCTTCCTCACGCAGCAGCTCTTCGTCCGTGCCGTCGCCGTTGATAATGACTGCCTTCGGAAGAAGCACGCTTAATTCCTCACAGCGCTCCTGACTCCGCTCGATGATCTTTACGGATATTCCCATATGAACAAGCTGCTGAGCAAGATAATATGCCGCCTTGCCGCCGCCGATGATCATCGTATCTTTGACCTGCTTTGTTTTCACGCCGATTCCGAGCAGAAAGGATTTCACGTCTTTTCTTGATGCGACAACAGATATGACGTCCCCGTGATAGAGCTTTGTGTTGCCCGACGGTATATAGACATCGCCGTCGCGTTCCACCGCGCAGATCAGTGCTTTGGACACAATATTTTTCCCGAGGGAAGCGATCGTGACACCGTCAAGCACGTTTCCGTCGGGAATCTTAAATTTGATCAATTCCGCCTGTCCGTGCGCGAATGAATTCACTTCCAGCGCAGTCGGCAGATAAAGAATACGCGCTGCCTCTTTCGCCGCCTCGAGCTCGGGATTAATGATCATGGCAAGCCCCAGTTTTTCTCTGAGATAGCCTACTTCTTTACTATAATCCGGCGTGCGGACTCTCGCGATGGCGGCGCAGTCGCCGACACGCTTTGCCACCGTACAGCAGAGCAGATTCAGTTCATCCGAATCCGTCACGGCAATGATGAGATCGCTCTCCTCAATTCCTGCCTCCATCTGTGTGCTGTAGCTTGCGCCGTTTCCGACGATCCCCATGACATCATAGAGATTTGTGATCTCCTGTATTTTTACGGCACTCTTATCAATGACAGTGATATCATGCCCCTCCCTGCCAAGCTGTTCGATCAGTGTCGTGCCGACCTTGCCGCAGCCAACGATAATGATGCGCAGTCCATCTGTATCTTTTGAAATATGCATCGTAATCTTCACTCCTTTTTCGTGCGCAATATCCTCCCTATACTATACTCTTATTTTTCCGAAATTGCAGTAACTTTTTTCTCCTTGAGATATTTATCCTTTGTAGCCAGTCCTCCCCGGATATGCCTCTCTAATTTGTTGACGTCGAGCACCTTCCTGACTTCGGATGCAAGCTGCGGATGCACTTGCGGCAGACGTTCTGTTAGGTCCTTATGTACCGTCGATTTCGAAATGCCGAACTGCTTTGCAGCCTGCCTGACAGTCGCATTCGTATCAATGATATAGCCCGCAATCTCCATCGCACGCTCCTCAATATAATCCTTCAAGCAAGAAGCCCCCCTGCAATACTTTTTTACAGTGTATGAGAGGTTTGAACGAGTTATGCGCCCGGAATGAGGGTTCTGACCGGATTTACCCAAAGCGCCGGATCTCTACAGCCACAGAGCCTCGCTTAAAGCTTTCTGCGCCCTGACTTCTTCGATACATACCATTTTTACCAGCATCCATGCCCGCTCGTCATCCGTCATTTCTTTCATATGCTCCGCCCCCGGAATGCCGCTCAGGTTCTGAAGGATCTGTTCAAGACACTCCGACCGGTATCTGGCAGCCTCCATCGTTTCCAGCCATGCCCTCCTCTTTTTTTCGAGCATATCCGACAGCTTCGCCTTCGTTGTCGCGCCGTCCAAAACCGATTTGATTTCTTCTAAGGAAAAGCCCAGAGACTTAAGCTCCAGAAGCGCATTGAGCTGCTGCACCTGCGCGGCGCTGTAATACCGGTATCCGTTTTGGGGGTCCACCTTCACCGGTTTCAGGATCCCTTTTTTCTCATATAAACGTATGGCTTTTCTGGATACGCCAAAAAAATCCGCGATCTCCCCGATCAGCATTAATTGATCTTTCATAGCTGCCTCCTCCATCCAAAAACAGGATCATTCCTTATGCTTCAAACGATTCTTCAAGCGCCTCGTTTACCTTTTTTGCACAGACCGCATGAACTTTGATGTTGGACATGCAGGTAATGAGCATGAGCGGCCCCGACAAAACAGCTCCCCTCATCTGCAGACAATACACCAGCTCAGAAAACGTCATCGTCCCGCCGGATATCATCGTAAACCCCGTAAACAAAACGGCAAGATAGCCGCCGATCCCGAACAGGCGTGAAACAGCATCTCCCAGCCCGCGGCGCAGATGCATTTTCATGTTGGTTCTCAGCAGCCTGCGGCTTTCCTGTTCACATTTTCTCAGCATCATATCTCCCGCGTCATAGACCGCAATGGCCTCTGCCTCCGTGACCAAAGGTTCTATGTACGTGGTGATATGCGTCATGGCGCTGCGGCTCTCCTCCTTTAACAGGGGAAGCCTCCTTAAGACCATGCCATGACTGACCAGCAAATATGGCAGTATGAAAGCCAATGTCACGAAAAACAAGACCGGACTGCACCGTAACATCAAAGCAGACGACAGCACCGTATTGAGCAATGCCGTCACCCAATGAGGAATGTTCAACGGACCGTTCATCATGGTGATCACCGCCTGTATATCGTTATTGCGCATGGTCAGCCATTCCCCGCTATATCTGCCCTGTACCGTCCGGTAGGGCAGAGACAAAATTTTATTCGTCATATCTGTTTGAAGACGGGCCTCTGTCTTAGCAGAAAAGGCCGCATACACGCTCCATACGGTTCCATTATATAAAAAGAGCATGGCGCACAGCAATCCCCACCCCGCGCATATCGCCGCAAGCCTGCCCGCACTCCCTGTTTCCAGACAGGAAAATACCGATCTAAGCAGCGATGCCTGCATATAGGTCCAGACGACGTCAAACGGAGACCTCAGCAGCAGGAGTGTCATATATCGGCGCCCGACCTTCAAACGTCTGATCAGCTTCAAAAACTCATGCACGTGTAAGCCGCCCCCCTTCCATGTGGTAGAGGGTATACATATCTCCCAGTGTCTCCGGATGGTGCGTTACATGAACCACCGTTTTACCGGCTGTCAGCTTATGAAGCGCGCGTAAGACCGATTGCCCGGTTTCCTGATCCAGCGCGGAAACCGGTTCGTCCAACAGGATGACCGGGGCATCCTTGCAGATTGCCCTCGCAATCTGTATCCGCTGTGCCTGACCGCCGGACACCTGATTTCCGCGCTCTCCCACACAGGTGTCCAAACCGTCCGGAAGAGAAGCGATCCACCCGGCAATACTGGCGCCCTCGCATGCTTCCCACAATTGCTTCTCGGAAATCGTATGACCGCACGAAATATTGTCCCTGACGGATAGTGGAAAAAGGCTGTTTTGCTGCATGACCAACGCTACCTGTTCCCTGATTCTCCGGGGCTCTTTCTTTCCGGCTATCAAAACCGTTCCACCGTCCGCTTCATAAAGTCCCGCAAGGAGCTTCAGCAGAGTGCTCTTGCCGCATCCGCTGTCTCCCAATATGCCCACATGTTCCCCCTGTCTGACTTTCAAAGACAGATCCTCCAATATTTTATTTTGCTCATATGAAAATGAAATATGACTCAGCTCGATCGCATATCGGCACATACATCCTCCCCCTGCCTTTCCAACACAAGTCTGCCCGCCAGACGGTCGACGGACGCCTCAAACTTCCTAAAACCGGCATAGATATTTGGCATGTTCTGCAAAAATCCCGAAACATTCCCCGAAAGATTGATAAAAATATAGAAGGTCCCTACGCTGATCTCCCCCCTCGCCGTCATCGTCCCCCCAAATCCAAGCAGCAGCAACAGCGGAACAAAAGAAAGCAGCCCTGACAGAGACATGAGTCTGGCGGAAATTTTTTCTTTCCTGATATTCGCATCCCTCCAATTTCTGATGCGCTCCTCCATGCTGTCCCGTATCAGCCCGAAAGCGTCATATACCCATATCACCGGAAACAATTCAAGAATCATATCTGCCAATCCGTTTATCTGCCTTTGGTATCCCTGACAGCGGTCCGTATATCCTTTGATCGTTTTTCCGCTAAAAAAGCAATAGGCTATGAGCGGAAAAACGGGAACGGTCGAGAGCAGCGTCAATTTCCAATTTCGATGAAGCAGGAACAGGAACGTAACTGCAAATGTGACGAATTGCTTTAGAAAAGAAAAAAGATTTTCCCGGAAATAATTCGAAATATCCGAAAGCTCATTTTGCATGGCAGACTGCTCCTCCCCCGCCCTCAGCCCGGACAGCAGACGAACATCGCTCCGCACATAATACCTGACATATCCCATCCTCAGATCATGGGCAAAGCTTTCGCAGACAAAGGCCGCCATGCAGTACGATGCAAATTCGGCAAAGGCAAGTATCAGAACGATCCCGATCCCCCCTGCCAGAAAACCGGCAGCCCCGCTCCGGTCCGAAAAGGCGCTGAAGTCCGCAAGCCGGTCTAAAAGCTCCATCAGAAATCTGTTCCAAATCAAACTCAGAAATACCGATGCAACCGTGAGAAAAACAGCCACGCCAAACAAAGGCTTATGCTGCCTGATCAGTTTTTTTATCACGCCCATAATATTCTTCCCCTCTCCTTTTAAGCGGAGTATAAACCATGCCCCCAGGGCAAGGTCAAGGAGGTCTGATTGTATTTTTGTTGTGAATTTATTGTCTTTTCCGATATAATATATGGTTGAAGCATACGCCTTGACCTGCCGCCTTAAAGCGCACTTTTCAAGCTATTCGGGAGATAATAAGCAATGAATAAACTATTGATGATCGATGACGACAGGGAGCTTCTGAACATGCTCCAAAGCTATTTTACAATGAAATCTTATGAGGTGATGGCTGCCGAAAACGGAGCGGACGCTCTGGAAATGCTGAAGCGAAACCCCGATCTCATTCTGCTCGACGTCAACATGCCGCAGATGGACGGGCTCACGCTGTGCCGGCTGATCCGGGATAAGGTATCATGCCCGATTCTGTTTCTGACCGCAAGAGTGGAGGAAGGCGACCGCGTGAACGGACTGCTTTCCGGAGGCGACGATTATATCTTAAAACCGTTCAGCTTAAAGGAACTGGACGCAAGAATCACTGCTCACCTAAAAAGAGAACAGCGGCGCGGCATTGCCGCAGACTGCTCTTTTCAAGGCGGGCTTGTCATTGATTACGCAGCAAAGACCGTACAGGCAGACGGCAGGGAATTAGCCCTGACGAGAACGGAATATCTGATCATTGAATTTCTGTCGATGAATCCGGGGATCGTGTTTGATAAAGAACGGATCTATGAGAAGATCTGCGGCTTTGACGCGGAGGGCGACAGCCGCACCGTCACCGAGCTTGTCCGCAGGATCCGAAAGAAACTTTCGCTCGTTACGGACAGCGAATACATTGAAACCGTATGGGGGATGGGATACCGATGGGTAAAAAAATAAGAAATCTTTCGATCAGAAAAACGATTCTTCTGTATATGGCGACTGCCCTGATCATCAGCTTCTTTCTTTCCGCGGAGATTGCCATTCTTGCAGGGCATATGCAGACAGCCGTCTGGCGCAAATATTGGGATGAGAACGAATTGTTAGAGCTCTTGGAGCATTACGGAACCCAATATGTAATAAACGGGTTGAGACCGTCCGCTTACAAAATGACGCCTTCGGACCGCTTTATCTCCGAACTCTGCGACTTTTTGCAGACCTATGCCGTGCTTGTTTTGTCCATGACCGGAAGCTGCGCCGCAGTATTTCTCTTTTATAAAAACAAATTGAAACACCCGATCGCGGAGCTTGCGCTCGCGTCCAAAACCATCTCGGAAAACAATCTGGATTTTCATGTCACTTATGAGAATCAGGATGAAATGGGAACGCTGTGCAGGGAATTTGAACATATGCGCGCGCAGCTTGCCGAGAATAACCTTGCCCTTTGGAAAACCATTGAAGAGGAACGCGCGCTCCGCGCGGCGATCTCCCACGATATCCGCTCCCCGCTTTCTGTATTAAAAGGGTATCACGAAATGCTGACCGATTATCTTCCAGCTGAAAATATTGATAAGGATCACGCCATGAAAATGCTGGCGGAATGCGGAAAACAGCTAGACCGTATGGATGTGTTTGTGGATACCATGCGAAAAATGAACAGTCTTGAAAGCCGCGCACTAAAGCCGGATGAGATCACGGCAGACATGCTTGCTTCGGAGATCGGCTCAGAGTCGGTGATTCTGCAAAAGGACTCAGGCAGACAGATCCTCCTGCATACTGTACTGGTACAAGGGGTGTTCTGCGGCGATAAAGAACTCATTTTGGAAGTTGTCGAAAATTTGTTGTCTAACGCGCTGCGCTATGCCAGAAACGAGGTAACAGTCACACTCAGCGTAACACATTCCGAATGCCGCATCTCCATAGCGGACGACGGCTCCGGTTTCCCCAAAAGCATGGAAAACCTGACGGAAGCTTTTTACAGCCAAAACGCAAAAGACAGCTTGAAGCATGCCGGAATGGGGATGTATATCAGCCGGCTCTACTGCGAAAAACACGGCGGCGCCTTATTATTAGAAAACGCAGCGCAGGGCGGCGCTTCCGTTACTGCCGTATTTCGGCGGATTTCATAATCTATCGGCTTGCCCCTTCCGCATTATTATTTTTCTTGTAAATTTTTTATCCGTTGCTTTTCTATTGTGATTTCCCCCATATGCTGATCTTATGAACAGACGGCAGGGGCATTCCGCCCTCTGTCCTGTCATCAGTAAGCAATTGCTTATTGTCATCGGCATAAGGAGGTATCAACACATGTTACCAATTGCAAAACGGGCAATCAAAAATTACCTAAAGCACCCTCTGTTCTGGATCGGTTTCGCGATCGTCATTTTGGGTGTTTATCAACAACTTTCCCCCTGTCTTACGATCCGTTATCTATCACCGGAGGACCAAATCCAAAACAACTACCCGCAGACCGTCCACTCCGCCGAGCTTTACGAGGGTTATATCCCAACGCCGGAAAGCGAGCGGCGGGGGCTTTGGGAACAATCTATGCGGGAATCCCTGATTTCGGATTATAAAATGAGCGCTGCGGAAGCAGACACCGCGGTCAACAGCGTGAAAAAACTGAATATCGCCGACGCCTGCGTCTATTTTGAGGACCATTACAATTACTTTGGCGCAGATTATTTCTATGATATGACGGCGTATCAAAAAGGCACAAACGACGAGCTCAACGCCTATCTTACCGAAATGCTTGAGGATCATCCGTTTTCTTATTATTTTTCCAGAAGATTTGCGGATTTTGCGGGCTTGTTCATGGGATTTTTTGCAACGATCCTGCTTTCGGTGCTCTTTCTTCAGGATACGAGAAAGCATACCTATGAACTGCTCCATACCAAGCCAGTCCGCGCAGGAAATTATGTGCTTGGAAAAGTGCTCGGCGGTTTTGGGGTCTGCCTGATCACGCTCGGTATCCTGTGTCTCGTGTTCTGGATACTCTGCCTGGCGGGTACAAAGGGCAACGGATTTGAAATACGACTCCTTGATTTCATAGTGGCAGCCTTTCTGTATATTTTACCGAACATGCTCGCGATCATATGCATTTACGCACTGATCTCCCTATTGTTCAAGAACCCGCTCCCCGCGGCGCCGATCCTGTTTCTCCTCATCGTGTATTCCAATATGGGTTCGCGAAACGCGGAAGGACGCTTCGGCTATTACGGACGGGCAATGGCGATCATGGTGCGCTTCCCCGGTACGTTTTTCGATACGGCTCAGCCGCCGATGGTTCTGTTCAATCAGACGTTCCTGATCGCGGCATCCGCGTGCATCCTCCTGCTTTGCGCCGCGCTGTGGAAACGCCGGCGGATATAAAAGGATTCCGGATAACGTCTGCCCAAAGCATTCCAACCTTGAAAGGAGTTTTCATCAATCCATGAATATAAAGAAAGAACACAAAATTATTCTGCCGCTCTACAAGATCGCTTACGCCATATTTTTCATCGTGATCTTATGCCTGATTCGCGGTGTGAGTATCAGTTATGAAGTAGGAATCGCCACAGAACCCATGCTCGCCATGCTCGCAGCGGCGTTCTGTTCGGACACTTACACACAGGAAATCACAAGCGGACGTTCGGAAGTGCTGCGGCTCTTTCCAGTCAAAAACAGAACCTGTTTTGTCATAAAACGCATGATCCTACAGGGATTGTTTCTCCTTATGCTTGGCGCCGCAGGCTACGGATTGTTTTTTCTATTTCAAAAGCCGCTGCTTTTCAGCGTCATGCAGCCGGGAGCCATCGGCGAAGCCGCGCAGTTTTTCTTATTTCTGACTGCCGCCGCGGTAACGATCGCTTTTTGGGGAACCCTGTCGAACACGTTTGCCTGCCTGTTCCGCAATCCGTGGGCGGGCATCGGCGTAAGCCTCATCCTATGGCTTCTCACCAATTCCGGCTCCGCAAACCGGCTGCTCGGTTCATGGAATTTATTTTCCTATTCCTTCCGTGATATCAACGGCGGACGCGATCTTAGCTGGCTGTGCGGAAAGGCAGTCTGCACCGTGCTCTGCCTTGCAATGACGGCGGCTCTTCCGCGCCTGCTGAAAAAGAGATAGGCATGATCAGGCATGTTACGCAAATATCATAACTGATGCTTCATTCTCATGATTGAAATCCTGAGCAAAGTCAGGCAAATGCGGCGTCAGAAAAAGCATCCCTCCACAAATGCGCAGATATCTCAAAAAACAGCCTGTCAGAAACACGCAGATACAAAACCAGAAAAAATCAAGAAAAGGAGAAATGATATCCTATGAGTATTCAGATCAATGACCTGACCGTCACATTTAAGAACCATGTTACAGCGATCGACCATGCAAGCCTCGAAATCCCGACCGGCATTTTCGGACTGCTCGGTGAAAACGGCGCCGGAAAGACAACGCTGATGCGAGTGCTGACGACCACGCTTACGCCCGACTCCGGCACCGTCTCACTGGACGGCATGTTTTACCACGAAAAAAATTACACCTCCATCCAAAAACGGATCGGCTATCTTCCGCAGGAAATCGACCTGTATCCGAATCTCACCGTTCAGGAATGCTTAGAGTATATGGGCGACCTTGCCGGTGTCCCCAAAAAACTCTGCAAAGACCGCATCTCTGATTATTTGGAAAAAACAAATTTAACAGGCCACCGCAAAAAGAAAATGCGTCAGCTCTCAGGCGGCATGAAACGGAGGGTCGGACTGATTCAGGCGCTCTTAAACGACCCTGCCTTTCTGATCATCGACGAACCCACAACCGGTTTAGACCCGGAGGAACGCATCCGCATCCGCAATCTGCTCGTCGATTTTTCTGCAGACCGCACCGTTCTTTTTTCCACCCATGTCGTGGAAGACCTGTCGGCAACCTGCAATCAGCTCGCGGTCATGAAAAAGGGACGTTTTCTTTATGCAGGCAGCGTACAGGAACTGCTTGATCAGGCAAGAGGCTGCGTCTGGGACTGCGTGACGAATGACGCCATGAAAGCGCGGGAGCTGGAAGTACGGTATCATGTCTCTTCCAAACAATATGTACAAAACGGCATCCAGCTCAGAATTTTGAACCGGACAAAGCCGGACACGGACTGTTTTCCCCAGACAGCGACGCTGGAGGATGCGTATCTTTATCTGACAAGCGGATCATGATTTCCCACCGACCATATTTCCATCAAAATCGAGTATCGTCGCGCGCCCCATGCGCCGCTTAAGCGGCATATTTCCATGCGCATAAAAAACGGCAGGAGAACCTTTACGAGGTTCGTCCTGCCATCTACTACTCTCCCGCCGAAATTTGATACAGCGAATAGAAATACTGCTGCCTTTCCATCAGCTCGTCGAAAGTTCCACTTTCCGTTATATTTCCGCTGCGCAAAACCATGATATGATCAAACTGTTTCAATACATTTTTCTCCAGTCGGTGTGTTATCACAATTTTCGTCATCCCCTCCAAAGACAATATCTGATTTAATATGTTATTGGAGGTCTCGGCATCCAACGCAGCTGTCGCCTCGTCCATGATCAGAACCGACGTATCTTTCAGCAGGCTTCTGGCAATGGAAATCCGCTGTCGCTCACCGCCGGACAGATTCGCTCCGCCTTCCCCGCATAAATACTTATATCCCCTCTCATGAACCAGCTTATCCAATCCCGCTTTATGAACCGCATCTTCAAAACGTTCTTTTTCGCATGCATGAAACATCGTGATATTTTCCTGCACGGAACTGTTAAAAATAAAGACATTTTGCTGGACCACAGAGACCATGCGGTACAACGCGCTGCCGCTTAACTGCTTTAGATTCACATCATCAAAATAGATTTCTCCCTGATAATCCTCATACCCTTTTAGAAGCAGATTCATCAGCGTGGATTTCCCGCTTCCGCTTTCTCCGACAATCGCGTATGTCTTCCCTTTTTCAAATGTATACCGGATATTTTTTAACACCCGGCTTCCCTCTTCATAAGAAAATGACACATCGTTAAGGGTAATCGCCCTTTCCAACCTGCTGATTTCACATGTCCCTTCGTCTTTTTCTTTCCCGGCAAAGAAATCGCTCTGCTTACGGATAAGCGCTTTCGCCGCCTTTCTGTCTGCATACAGAGAAGGCAACGCTTGTATCGGCTCCATGATATTATTCATCAGCTGAACAAAAGCGATCACAACGCCCACCGTGATCATCCCTTTGATTGACAACAGCGCGCCGACAGCAAAAACAACGATCTGCATGACAGAACCAATCTCCGTAGAAATGATCGTGATTGTCCCTTTCGTATTTTTACTCTTCTCTTTCAACAATTCCAGCTCATTATTCTCTTTTTCAAACAATGCGACAGCCTGTTTTTCCGCCTGAAAACTTTTAATGACCGAAAAACCGCCCAGCAGATCTTTGATCATCCCGACATAGTTCTCATTTTTATCACTGATATTTTTTTCTGCCCTCGCCATTTTTTCACCAAATAAAATTGACAGAATAATTGGCAATACACATACCGCAATTGAAACGAGCGACATGACCCAGTTGTACCACAGCATCAGTGCAATTGCGCCCAAGAAAGAAACGCACATCGAAATGATCTGGAAAAACACATGCAGATAATGCTCTTCAATATAAGCGGCATCGTTCGTCAGCACGGACAAATAAGAACCCGTATTCTCACTCAGAAACGTCGTGATCCCTTTCTTGGTAATTTCCTCAAATGCCCTGCTTTTATACTGTGACATCGCAATCCTCACGAACGCGCAGCGAATCCTTTTTAACAGCATTTGCAATAAAAATAATACAAGAAACAATCCTGTCATGACAATGATTGCATATATGATCCGTTCCATTTGACCCTGATTAGCTGCATCTAACACTACCTGCAGTAAATAGGCATAAACCAATGTCAGGATCGTGACCACTGCTACTAAAAACATGCCCGCTATATACCTGAATCTGTTTTTTCGATAAAATGATGCATACAACTCTTTTTCCATTACCAGTTCCCCCTCTCTGTTTCATACAATATTCTCATACTATCATCCTTTAGAGTTATTTATGTTCGACATTTTACTACCTGCTAACGATTTATATTTTCCTCATCTATCATTGCCTTGCGCCTTTCGGTTCTAAACCGGTATTCATACACTACATAAAATAAATAGATTGTTAGAACCGAATATACCAAATGAATTCCGCGAACACATAGCACATTGATACTTACAATAATTAGCAGCGATAGTGCTATGAGTACAAATCTATATTTATAATTTGTCCTTTTGACAAACATTTGCAAAAACATCAATATAAGAACCTGACATCCATTAGCAAAATGACCACATGAAATCTCAATTTCAAAAATACTTACAGCATATGAAATATTAATAATGAACTGAGTATACTCATCCAGTAATATTTTTGTATCTAAACCGTTATCCTCATAAGCAAAAAACAAAATAGGATGTCCAATCAAGTCATTTTTGTAATATTTTATCTTTGACGCAATGTTCTTCCGAGTCAAATATAGTTTTTCAGTTTCTATTAAAGGCAGTACCAGCACATATACATATAGTTCTCTTACTTTTAGCAAGATTACAAGCACCAATGTTATTAAAGCATTACTAAGCATAAGAAAAACCGGAAATACACACTTATAAATACTTAAAAATTTTGTTTTTACCGAGTCCTTATTCAAAGGCTTGGCAATAATCACTATCTCACGATAACGCTTACTAAAATCTTCCACACTTAGTCTACGTTTCCCATATGCAGGATCTATAATATAAATATGTCCCTTTTTTACCCCTAAATAAACAACAAAATGATTTCCCCTGAAAAATGCAATACACGGAAATTCAACTTTCAACAGTTCTTTTGGTTTCATCTTAAGACATCCTGCTAAATAACCATGTTTTCTTGCAATCTCTATAAGTTCTTTCGCAGTATACTCATCTTGTAAATTTTTCCTGCTTTGAGTTTCATTATCAAGAAATATGTCCCCATAATACAAAAAAAGCATCTGTAACGCTTTCAGCCCACATTCATTCCTTTTTGTTTGCAAAATAACAGGCACCTTAGGCAATCGTCTACTCATCTTCATTCTTTGTAATGCAAATATATAAGATGTACCAGAAATGCAGCTCTCTTTCATCTGCATTTCTGGTATATTTCATACTATTTAGCAAGTCATACGCACATCAGCAACTACAACGTCTAAAGCTCTTACTTCGTTGTTTCAATATAAATTGAACCCAATTTTATACCTCCGGCAACTTCTTCCAAATCCTTGTCTTCTACAAATTCAAAATCCAAATCACTCAAATCAAGCTCTCTGCTCAACATATCCATTTCCTTTTCATTCATTGCCATGTCTCCCTTCTTATTCTGCGTATTTAGATTGCTAAATAATATTTTATTGCTCACAAAAACGTTTTACATAAGGAATAAATCTTCTAACATGGTTCTTGTTGAAAAGTATTGCGCATAGTTCACAAGATGATATCAATTTATCGGGTATTTTTATGCCTAAATCCTCAGCCGCAGATATAAAAAAATCAAAGCCATAATTTCTGAGCACATACAATATCATATTCCTTTCCAACTTTCTATAGGTATCACCTAATGTCATATCCTCTATACTTCCTATTTTGAGGTCTGTCTTTACAATGTATGGCGAACAACATGGATAAATTGTTCCGTCATTCTCAACGGAAAACGCTCCATTTTTTCTACAAAAACGCCCCCTCTTACCTACGTCGCGAATAAAACATTCATGAGCAAAATGTTTCTCTGCTTCCCCTACCGGATAAGCGGGAACATATTGAATACTAACATCTTGCAAATAAGACGTTAAATCATTGATCCATTCCGCATTTTTTGAATGCATCATCATAACAGACTGAATTGTTACCGGCATACAAAGTTTATGACACGCTTTTAATACATTCTTAATATTCGATAGCTTAATAAATTCCCCATGGAATCTGTCATAACTAATTGTTAACTCATCCAATCCATTATCTGCAAGTTCCTTTAATCTGTTAAAAGTAAATGTATAGGTATTTGCCCAAAAACAGTTCGTCACCAAAGATGTCTGCTTCAAGCAACCATGAACATACTTTACTAGCCGCAACAGCTTTGGATAATCTAAAAATACCTCTCCCCCTGAAAAACAAACCATTTTAATTACATCAATATTTTTCAAATCTTGAAGATATCGTTCTATCAATTCCACAGATAATTCATTAGTTTCGTATTTGCGTGCTGAAACACAACAAATTTTACATTGGGCTGTGCAGCGTTTATTTAGTGATATCCCTATCGTATTATAATTCATATTTTACGCACTCGTTGTCGTTCACTAGTTTCTCGTATAGAAAAGGTTCTAACACTTTTAATTGATTATTAGAAAATAACATCCGACACAATTCACATGAGGAAATAATTTCATTTGGTATCTCAAATAGTCTATTTTTCTTAATAATATCTAAAAAGTAATCAAAGCCCTTATTTCTTAATACTTTTAAAACAGGATTTTTTTGCATTCCTTCCAACGCATCGTTAACAGTATGCAATTCATTATAAATATTACCTATACATAGATCCGTATGATATACAACAGGCGAGCAACATGGCCAAACTGTACCATCAAACAAAACACTAAAAACTCCCCCCTTTCTACAAACACATCCATGCGGCTTGGTACGTCTGATATACGCATCCTCACTAATATAATCCAGCGCTCTCCCAACATTATCACATGCAATAAAATTGACAATCACATCGACCAAATCACATCCTAATTCATCCAACCAATATCCATTTTTTGATTTTTCTGCAATCGTGACTTGTATTGAAGGTTTTAATCCAACTTTTTTTGCAACACGTATCACATTTCTAATATATTCTGCCGGTACAAATTCTGCATGATATTGATCATAACTAACACCAATTGCGTATAATCCAGCTTCCTTTAATTGATACAGCTTCTGACATGACGTATATTCATCTTTGGCCCAAAAAGCATTTGTTATAACCGTTGCTTTTTTCCCTATTTTATTGCATAGTTCTACCAATATCAAAAGCATGTCATAGTATAAAAAAGCCTCTCCGCCTGTGAAATGAATTGTTGAAATCTCCTCTACCTTTTCCGCCGTTTTTAGAAAATCACTTATTACGGATAAATTCAACTGCTTGTTGCCTAAATTATTTGCAGAAAAACAGCACATTCGGCATTCTGCGTTACATTTATTTCCCAAGGCAACTGCTATCTCTGTATAGTGCATTTATCTCCTCCCATAATAATCTTTGTTTTTCTCCTTGATGGTAATACATGGGTCGTAATTACGCGGTCTCCTTTTTTCCAATATTTTATATAATACTCTTCCTCACTCAACATCAAGTCTGATATCGCCATATCTATATTAACAGAGAATCTCAAAATAATCGGCTTGTCACCACTGTTTAGAAAATATGTCACTTTCATACTTTCATATCGATAGATTTCCACCAGCAATGGTTCTTTTTTGTACACCATTTCCCTTTTTAGAAACGGTGAAAGTACTTTATCTATACGTTTCAGTAAATGATATGCTTCGTTTTTCATTCTTTCTGCGATATTGCGCTCTTGCAATTCAACATATAATATTTCCAAAACAGAACTCATCTTAATATAAAGACCTTCTAACCCATCTTTCATTATCAAATACCTAAAAGATGTAAAATAAAAATCACTTGTAGCCGTGATAATTTCTATTAAATAGTCAAACCGTTTATATTTCGTTCTTACTTCTGAATCAAACGTATAATATTGACTAAACATACCCGGATATTTTAAGATCAATGACTCAATTTCATTAAAATGAATATTATTTAGTGTAGCTTCAACCGTACTCTTATCAAAGTACAACCTATTAATCACTTTCTTTGTTTCTGGTGTGCCCGGCAGTGGCATAAATCGATGCAATTGAACATCTGTCACACCCATCATCAGTAATTTTTCGATAAAATCTATAGTCTCTCTAAAATCTAAAATCTGCTCGTCCGGAAAGCAATAAATAAAAGATAGTGTCATACCTATTGTCGCCGTATTCTTAATATATTCTATAATTTCCATGCTATGATCTAACACTAAGTTTTTATTAATTATTTTTTGCATTCGTGGAGACCCGGTTTCAATTCCCATATATATGCCAGTACAATTTGCCATTTTCATAATGTCTATAAGCTCAAAATCAAGTACATCAATTCTAGACGAACATGTCCACTCAAACATATTTTTATTTTCAATTAATTTCTCGCAAAACTCAATCATAAAATTTCTATCTGCCGTAAACATATCATGTTGTATTCCAAATTTATGTACACCATATATTTCAAAATCCTTTTTCATCTCTGCAACAATAACATCTGTTGGCTTAACCCGATAAGATCTTCCCCAAAATTCGCTCGTCGTACAAAAAGCACACGCAAACGGACATCCCCGTCCACCTTCTATACTTAAAAAATCTTCACTGTTCACTTCAAATGGTCTATAGTCATATACAATAAATTTTTCTAAATCCTTCCTCTCAATCATCTGATTACATGCATTAACAACTACTTTATTTCTGCCTTCATCTTTATACGCAATTCCCTTGATGTCATCTAAACTCTCTCCATGTAATAGTGCATCAATAAAAGGCTCAATCGTGTATTCTGATTCGCCAAGACATACTGCATCCAAAAACGAAAACGCTTCCAAACATTCCTTATATGTAACGGTTGCCTGCGGTCCACCAAAAAACACACTAATATCCCGATTCTTGCTTTTAATATACTCACCCAATTTTATAGCAACAATGAATGCATTACATATTGTATAAAATCCAACAATATCTGGCTCAAGGTTTAAGATATAATCTCCCATTATAGTTATATTTTGGGCGAGTTCTTCCGTATAAGTAATTTCACCAGCTTTATTTAGATAATCAAAGTTTATACAAGACACATCATATTCTTTTTTCAGTATGTCCCTTAATATAAATTGTCCAATATGAAAGTTATCAAATGCATTAAAATAAACGGCATTTACCAACACAATTTTTCCCATTTTTCTCATGCCTTCGTTTCTTCTTTTTATGTATCCATTTATTGCTATAATTTTCAAATTCCAACATCTATGAAACAACCCTAAAAGCAAAAGAACATTCTATATAAACAGTCAACTGTAGCTATTTCAACAACGAAATTTTTCAACCCGAACGTTCATATTCATTTAATGTCTTAAAAATCGCTAGGTTTTCAGCATGTTTTCATTTTTCCCTATGATTTTTATATATTAAGCACGCAAAAAATAACATGACGTTTTCGGAAAATTAAGAACTCTCGCTTTTCTGTTGTACTATTAAATCATAATCCTAACAAGCTTTGTCATACCCATACATATACACTAGAAGATACCTTTCGTTGAGTCACGTCCAAACAAGTCGCTTTTCACAAGCAACTGATAAAAAACGGCAGGAGAACCTCTATGAGATTCATCCTGCCGTTTTACTCATTTTTCGCCTTCCAGTTATGCCGCTTATGGCGGTACAAGCAATAAATACGAAGTTTTCACACTTGCCTGCGCAAATAAAAAATTGAAACCCAATACACAGCCACCTGCAGACCTAATGCATATTCGGTATCATGCACACAAGTTCTCCAACCTCTGTATAGACCAAATAGGTGTCGACCGTATTTTCCGGCATATCTTCAAACGCCGGATCGGGGTTCGGCACGATCGTCATTATATACCCGTCTCCTGCCACGGTCCTTCCCAGATGACGTATCGGATGATTCGTTTCATCCATTTGCGTATATGCCTCTTCCGTAAGCCCCCACTCAGTAACATTCCCTGTCTCCCTGTCGATCCGCAGCACAGGCAGAATGTCATAATAAATCGCCTCCGGGGTCAGGAGCGCCGACCATATCCAGTCTGGGACAACAAGCTCCTGATATGCTTCCCCTGTCAGAACCGGATAAAACCGGAACGGTTGCATACAGTCGTCACGAACGGATGCATGGTAAATCATAAATCCTTTTTCTTTTTTCTCAGAATCCTCATGCCATGTCATCAGAAGAACCTCCTGTGCGTCCGCATCATAACATACATCTAATGTGACGTCATCGCCGTATTCATTCTCAGCGTTGTGCATTTCTTCCGCGTCGATCGACAGATTCCTGATCATCAACTCTTTTCCGACATACACATCATACCGCTGTCCCCCGCCTTCGTCCGCGCTTTCCGCGAACATCGTATCATCACTCTTGGAGCTGTACTGCGGATGAAAATAGGGAACCTCCGAACCTTCCTCCCTCTCGTGCGCATAGATCTCCTGATGATACACCAGTCCTGCCTCCGGATCGACATACAAATATCCCCCGTCTCCGTCACGGAATTTTAGAACCGCCTCGTTCTGTTCGATCTGTTCCCATTCTCCGGACGACAAATCGTTGATGACCCGATTACCTCCCTGTCCCGCGCCTTCTACAGGAGGCTCCGATTCGCCCCCTTCGGGTGTCTCTGTCGACTGTCCCGGTATCTCCCCGCCCGCTTCTGCGGTTGGTTCCACAGATTCTTCATCAGACTGTTCCGGTTTTCCCGTCTCTGCGCCTTCGCCCGCCGTATTTCCATTTTCTTTTGTTTCGCTGCTGCTATCATCCGGAGCTACAGCCGCAGGCGTCTGCATATTTGCGGTTGATTCCGGTTCTTTTTTGCCGCAGGCAGTCAGAAAGAGCACCGCAAGCAAAAAAACGCCATACTTCCAATATAATCTTTTCATAAATACCTTCTCCTTCACTGATAGTTGACATTGTAATATTTGTAATCACTTCCCAGCGTCATCGCCGCATCCCGCCGGTCTCTCGTATGGGCGCTATAGCGATAACTCACTCCGTCAAAAGCCGTAACCATCATAATATGACCGGAATTTGCCGCTAAATAACCTACTTTGATCACTCCCGACGGTGCCATGCCAATGCGCCCTTTAGAAAGCATATAATTTATCAGTGCATTAACACTTGTCCATGTATTTTTTCCATTATTATACGCCCAATTATCATCCGTAGCGAACCCTGCGTGCTTTAATGCCTGTGATACATAATCAGCACAATCATTATGACCGTAATCTATCGGATAGGCAGATGTATTCCACTTTGAGCGGTCCCTGATTGCATTACATGCCCCGCCGCAATAATCACATACTGTCGGATTGGATGAATATCCAATCATATAAAACACGGCATTCGCCTCGCTGCTCGCTCTCGCGGCATTCGCCTCCGCCAACATGATGTCATTGTTACAAGCCAAAGCAGTTTCTTCCATTTCTTCTGTCATGCATGATGTGCCAACTGATTTCAATTCATCTCTTGTACCAAGGGAAAATTCTTCAAAAGGAGCATATTCATCCCCTGCATCCTAAACAACTCTACATAATCATACTCATTGACAACTGCTTTCATATAAATCGGAATCATCTGCTGTTTTCCTATATAAGCGTCTAATTTCTCATACTCCTCATCAAGATAATTGAAAACAGCTGACGCGTACGGCTGTAGTCCCGCACTTATATCGTCCGCTGATCTGCTAATGCACGAAAACGTTCCTGCCCCTTCTAAATCAATTCCTGCTGCATCAGCCAGTCCCTGAAAATAATCCATTTCTTCTACCGCTGTATAGCGGAGCGTCGCTGATAATTGCACCTTGTAGTAATATTCAGTCCGTCCTTGGGCAGTATGAACGCCGCATAACGTTAACAAGGCATCATCGATCATATAATATTCAGAAAATTTATCTGTTACCGCATATTCAATCTCGCTCTCAACTTCTGCTGTCCGGATTTCAGCATTATCTTCATTTAGCTGTTGTGCAAGACCGGTTTGTACCGTACCCAGCAGCATACTTGCAGACAACAATGCCATGATTATTACTTTTGCACTCTTCTTCATATGATTTGTCCCTCCTCTCGAATCATAAAGTATATGTTTAGAAGTTATCATCACCCTGCCCCGTCATTATAATGACTGGCTTTTATCTTTTGAATGCCTCTTTATAGAACCCTTTCATTTGTTCTATAATACTATATTCTACAAATAATGTGCATAAGATACCATGACGTTTTCGGGAAACCGTAAACTCTTGCTTCCCCGTTGAGCCGCACCCAAACGATACGTTGTTTTACAAACAGGCAGAATCCTCTTATACTGTAACTGACACAGGCAGTCATCAATGCCATATAGCCAAAAACAGTAATGGAGGGCACCTTAATGAATGCACTGGGCAATCAGATTTCTTTTTTCAGACAAAATCAAAACATGACGCAGGAAGAACTTGCGGACAGACTGGGCATCACGGCACAGGCGGTCTCCAAATGGGAGCGCGGCTTAAGCCTGCCGGATGCAACCTTTTTACAGTCGCTCTGCCGGATTCTTCATTGCAGTGCAGATTCGCTGCTTGGCATACAAAATCAGGAAACACCGTCCCCGCACAGTCAGACGGTCAATCAGGAAGTCATGAAACAGCTCTGCGTTTCTCAGGAACCCTTGTCCCTCACATTCGGGCTTGATCTCACACAGGCATTTCTGAACGATACCGATCAAAATTACTGCACTCTCATCGACGACTGCCGCCTAAAGCTTTCGCAAACGGGCATCCTTATGCCCGTCGTACGGCTCCGTGATGATTGCAGTCTTTCCCCCAACGAATTTCAAATTCTTTCCTACCACCGTGTTCTTTACAGCGAATGTCTTGAATATGCGGACGAACGGACCATCCCCCATATGATGAAATGCCTTTACCAAACCGTGTCCGAACATTATGATGTCATCCTGAACCGCGACCTTGTCTGCAGGATCACACAAAATCTCGGCACGGAATACCCTGCTCTCATCTCAGGAATCGTACCCGAAGTTCTTTCTTACCGACTGTTATATCAACTTCTGAAAAAACTATGGAAACACGAAAGCAGCTTCCGTGGAGGCTGCTTCCTTTACCTGATTCCAATCATTGAACTCGCAGAAGAATTTGTCACCCGCACACCTGACATCACCATTGACAAGCTTGCCGATAAAATCCTTGCAGAGTTATCTTTTTTCTAAAAAAGGCACACAAAAAAAATTCCTATGGAATCAAAGGATTCCTATGGAATCCTTTCAAGTACCAAAATACTGATTCATAAAAAAGAGGAATAAGCGCACCCGCCTATTCCTCTATCTTTTTTCCTTTCTTCTCTAACCGGCTGTCCGCATGATCCCTCACAAGCGCATAGACGACCGCCACAAACGGGATAAAAAAGATGATCCCCACGATCCCGAACAGGCTGCCGCCGAGCAGTGCTGCAAGCAGCGTATAAATGGGTGGCAGCCCGACCGACCTGCCTACCACGCGCGGATAGATCAGCTTTCCCTCCAAGAACTGAACGACCTGATACACGGCCACGGATAAAACAGCCTTCCACGGACTGATGATACAGATAAGCAGCGCCCCGACCGCGCAGGCGATCCACGAGCCGATATAGGGAATAAATGACAACACCGCCGCAAGCACGCCGATCAGACTCGCATAGGGCAGCTGAAAGACCGTAAATGCGATAAATAGCAAAACTGCGACAATGAATGCCTCCACACACTGTCCCGAAAGGAATTTCGCATAGGTTGCATTGACCAGTCTGCCGACTTCGCATACTTTATCCGCGTGTTCCTCCTTCAAATATGCATAAAGAAGTTTCCTCGCCTGCATGCCAAGCTTTTTCTTGCTGAGCATCATGTAGATCGCAACGATCAGACTCATGCTGACCGATAACACATTTCCAAGCGTGGTAGTCGCGATCGTCAGCGCCTTTCCCGCAATGTCATAAGCGCCGTTCGTGATGCTCACGATCATATTTTTTATATTTTCATCGGAAAGCGCCTCCTGCAATGCGTCAAGGTTAAAGACCTCTTCTGTCAGCCAATCGGAATCGATATGCTCCTCGGCAAAGGCAATGATCCCGGGAATCGCCTGCTGGATACCCGTAAACAGACTCTTCAAAGACGCGATCACTTCCGGGATTGCCAGGATCGCAACAAATACGATCACAAGCAAAAGGCTGATCAGTGTAAGCCACATGCTGATAAACCGGATCCTGTTTTCCGACAGTCGTTGCTTTTTGCGGTTCAGTCTGGCTAACAGCCCCTCAAAACCACGCATCGGCACATTTAGCACGAACGCCATGACCGCACCGACCACGACCGGAAGAATCATGCCCCACAGATGAAACAGCAGTCCGCCGATCTGCTCCACATGAAGCGCTGCCGCAAGCAGTGCGGCTCCAACGCACATGAGCCATATAATCTTTTTTGTCTGTTCTTTTCCCATCCTGTTCCATCCGCCCTTTCTCCGCGCAGCCGGCAGCATAACCTCTGCCGCAGCTATTTGCACGGCGGTTCTCCGCAGTTATATTGCGCCATATTCAGCGCCGTCCGGCTTTCAGTCTATCACAAAAACTTCCCGCCGCCTATACTTGCCCTCACTCTTTTTACATGATATAATAACCGCAAAAAGAAAACAAGCGGCGGCGAAGCAGACATTTGTTTTCTTGCGGTTATTAACGAGCAAATATCCGATGAAATCGGACAGGAAGCGCTGAAAGCGCGGATTTGCGAGTTTTATGCGAGTTCTATGAAAAGAATAACCGCAAAGAGAAAATAAGCGGCTGCACGACACCTTCCGCAGGCGGACATCACAAATTTCTGAAAGGAACTCAGCATGAAGAATTTCAGCAATTTTACAGATTACAGCAGAAAAGAAGATTTACATTTTGAATCCAAGGCAGTTCACGGCGCGCTTGGACATGACCCGTTTTCCGGTGCGGTCAGCATGCCAATCTACCAGACTTCCACATTCCGTCACAGAGCGCTGTTTGATTCGACAGGTTTTGATTACTCCCGTCTTTCCAATCCGACAAGACTGGAACTCGAACGGACAATGGCGATTTTGGAGGAAGGCGTGGAAGGCTTTGCTTTCACAAGCGGTCAGGCGGCAAATATGGCGGTGTTTACGATGCTGAATCCCGGCGACGAAGTGCTCTTGTCCGACGATATCTACGGCGGCACTTTCCGTATCGGCAACGATATTTTCACACGCTACGGCGCCTCGTTTACTTACATCGACATGTGCGATCTGACGCTTCTGGAAAACAGCTTCCACGAGAACACGAAAATGGTCTATCTCGAAACGCCGACCAATCCGATGATGAAGGTTGCCGACATTGCGGCGATCGCGCAGATGGCGCATGATCACGGGTGCCTGCTTGTCGTGGACAACACGCTGATGTCACCCTATTTCCAGAAACCGATCACACTCGGCGCAGACATCGTCGTCCACAGTGCAACCAAATTTATCTGCGGGCATAACGACGTGCTTGCGGGCATCGTCGTCGTCAACTCCGAAGAACTTGCAACCTATATGCATGGTCAGATCAAAACACACGGCAATCAGCTCGCTCCGATGGACAGCTGGCTTCTGCTGCGCGGCATCAAGACACTGCCGGTCCGCATGGAACGCCACGCCGATAACACAATGAAGGTCGCTACGTGGCTCCGCGCGCAGGAAAAGATCAAGAAAATCTTTTATGTCGGCTTTGAAGATCATCCGGGACATGATATTATGAAAAAACAATGCTCCGGCTTCGGCGCAATGATCTCGATCAACGTCGATTCGTTTGAAACCGTCAAAAAGATTCTCCGGCGCGTCGATCTCATCATGTTTGCGGAAAGTCTCGGCGGAACCGAAACGCTCATTACATACCCGCGGACACAGACGCACGAATCCCTGACCGAGGAAAACCGCCAGCGCCTTGGCATCACCGACAGCTTTCTTCGAATTTCCGTCGGACTGGAGCATGCGGACGATATTATCGCAGACTTTGATCAGGCGCTGAACGGCGAGGACTAAATACGAGTTTGCGTTCCGCAAACTCGCTTAGGAGTTTTCGTTCCACAAACTCGCTTAGGAGTTTTCGTTCCGCAAACTCCATCTAAATTGAGAAGATCGGAGAACTTCTTATATCGATTACACAAAAGCGCTGCCATATGCGGCAGCGCTTTCTTTTTTCAGGAAGGAGTACGACCAAAGCTATGAGAATCCGCTTTGCTAAAATGCAGGCATATGGCAACGATTACGTCTATATCGACGCCATTCATCAGCAATTAAATAATCTTTCCGCGCTTGCGCGCTTTGTAAGCGACCGGCATTTCGGTGTCGGCTCCGACGGCATGGTACTGATCTGCCCGTCTGAAACCGCCGATTTCCGTATGCGTATTTTCAATCCTGACGGTACCGAAGCTGAAATGTGCGGAAACGCGAGCCGCAGCGTCGGCAAATTTGTCTATGATCACGGGTTTACGGACAAAACAGAACTTACGCTTGAAACGCTGGGCGGCATCAAACACCTGACTCTTTTTGTGGATAACGGTCAGGTCATCAACATCCGCGCAGATATCGGCGCCCCCGTCATGGAGCCTGCGCGCATACCGGTCAACACGACTCTTCCGGAATTTGTCGATCAGCCCGTGCATGTGCTTGACCGTGATTTTCATGTGACCGCGCTAAGCTGGGGAAATCCTCATATGGTCACATTTGTGGATGACGTATCGACCCTTGATGTCAATGCATACGGTTATGCGTTCGAACATCTGACATCCTTATTTCCGCAAAAAACAAATGTCACGTTTGCAGAATTTGTCGACCACAGCCACTTAAAAATGCGCGAATGGGAGCGCGGTACGGGAGAAACGATCGGATGCGGCACAGGCTGCTGTACGGCAGTCGTGGCAGCCGTGCGTCTTGGCATGTGCAGTCGGAACGTGACCGTCTCCCAGATCGGCGGTCCGCTGGATGTCGAATGGGACGAGCAGAGCGGACATGTCCTGATGACCGGACCTTCTCACACCGTTTTTGAATCGGATATTGAAGTTGGACATATTATGGCATAACTGTTACTGCCATTCACACTGCCGTCATTTACGTTACTGCCATTCACGTTACGTTCATTCTAATGTCTGTCAGCAGACCAGTCTCAGCGGCATGGCATTTAGACCATATTCTGATTTTCACGCGGCACACGACTGCATATTTCCGCGTTAGATAGAAATCCTATGGCTATACTACATACGGGAGGATTCTTGTTTCATGAAAATACAGACTCTGCTGGAAGGCTTAGATTACGAAATACAAACCGGAAACATTCTGGACGAAGTCTCGGAAGTCGTTTATGATTCGCGAAAGGTCAGCAAAGGCTGTCTGTTTGTCTGCATTGCAGGAACTGCGCGCGACGCACACAAATTTATTCCGGAAGTACTGGAAAAAGGTGCCTCCGCCCTCATCATCGATTCAGGTCATATTGCTTCCGCCAAAGTCATGGTCTCCGCATCCGGAAAAGAGCATGTCACCGTCGTTTCCACGGAAAATACAAGAAAAGCGCTCGCCTACGCAGCGGCAGCCCAGTATGGGCATCCCGCCTCCAGACTTACTACGATCGGCATCACAGGAACCAAGGGAAAAACGACGACCTCCTATATGGTTCAGTCCATTTTAGAGCATGCCGGTAAAAAAGTCGGCGTGATCGGCACGATCGGATGCGTGATCAACGGTCAAAAATATAAAACCATCAACACGACTCCCGAAAGCTTTGAATTACAGCGCCTGCTTTCCCTCATGGTAGAAGCAGGCTGCGAATACTGCGTTATGGAAGTCTCCTCGCAGGGGCTAAAATTGAACCGCGTGGACGGCTTTGTCTTTGATATCGGTGTCTTCACAAATTTTTCCGCAGATCATATCGGACCAAACGAGCATGCGACAATGGACGAGTACCTTTATTGCAAATCCCTGCTCTTCCGCCAGTGCCGCGTCGGTCTCTTAAATTGTGATGACGACGCCTATGAGGACATGATCAAGGGACACACCTGCAGTATTCATACTTTTGGTTTTCACGAGCATGCCGATCTACGGGCGCAGGATTTTGAATCCACACGAAACGGCAGTGAGATCGGCATTCGTTTTTACGCATCCGGCATCCTGAATGCAAAGGTAACCGTACCTGTTCCCGGTAAATTCAGCGCTTACAATGCGCTCTGCGCACTGATGATCGGTCACAGCGTCGGCATTTCTAATGATATTATGCTGCGCGCGCTTTCTACGATCCACGTAAAAGGGCGTCTCGAAATCGTACCTACCAAGGGAAATTATACGGTCATGATCGATTATGCCCACAACGAGTTAAGCGTGGAAAGCCTGCTCTCCACGATCCTCACCTATCAGCCGCACCGCATCATCTGTGTCTACGGCGGCGGCGGAAACCGCGACCGCATGAGACGGTATGCAATGGGCGAACTGTGCGGCAGGATGGCAGATCTTTCGATCTTGACCTGCGACAATCCGCGCAATGAAGATATCTCTTCCATTAACGCGGATATTAAAGTCGGACTTGCCAAAAGCAACGGAAAATATATTGAGATTGAGGACCGCAAGGAAGCAATCTGGCATGCAATGAATATTGCCGAGGAAAATGACATCATCATTTTACTCGGCAAAGGACATGAGGACTATCAGGAAATCCGCGGCGTTAAATATCATTACAGTGAGCGTGAATCCGTGGAATCCTATGAGCAGGGAAAGCAATACAATTCCTAATCCTTCCGGCATTCAAGAATCTTCGGACTTTGACTCATTGCTCTCCGCTATCTGTTTATTTCAGCGGCTTTGCACCCGCTTTTTCCTGCATTTTTTCAGTGAAGCGCTTAAACCTTCCTTTCTTCTTCGAGGGTCTCAACAGTGCCTGCCCGCGGACCGGCTTTACATCACTGATATAGATCCCGCTGACCGTCACCTTGACTTCTTTTTTTACCGGTATCAGGTCAAAGATCTTTGCATCACACACGAGGGACATGATCTGGGGACCGACTTTTGCCTTGACGATCGGAAGCTTGGCACGGCGCATGATCTTCGGCGTCTGTTCAAGAACTGCGGCAGGAAGCCCCGCATCCCTCAGCCTCATCTTTTTCTTATCTATCACAAGAATATGAACCGTCTGCTTCACGGCCTCCATCTGCGACTCCTGTGCAGCCTGCTTCTTCTGCAGCTTTCTCCCTGCAAAATAGAGAATCACGAGGATCACCAGCAGTACGGCAACAATGATCAAAATCGTAAGTAACACCGGATTCATTCGATTCATACCTCCCAAAAGCTTATCACTTTAGGAAAACGCCGATGAAAGCGCTTCCTTTTTCTTAGAAATTGTATCATCTTTTATGACGGCGTGCAATGAAATGTTTCCCTAAAAGTGAAACTTATGTGAATTTCATGGAAAGACTTTAATTAACCATAATTTTGTGGTATAAAAAAGATATTGTACGCTGACAGATGCGTCAATAGAAAGGTACAATCATACATGAAAACAAAGACATGGAACCCCAGAATAAGAATGGCGGCAGTGCTATTAGCAGGAATTACGGTATTTGCAGCCTGCGGCAAAAAGGACGAAACAGTGGAAGCGCTCGACACTTCTAAATACGTGACGCTCGGCGAGTACAGCGGCATGACAGTCAATGTTGATGCAAAACAGGAAGTCACGGACGAGATGGTATTAAATTACCTGAACACCAGGCTGCTCGCCTCCCATATGGTCACGGTGGACGTAACAGACCGTCCGGTACAAAGCGGCGATACCGTTTACTATGAATGCGTCGGACGCGTGGACGGCGAGGTGTTTAACGGCGGCTCGACTCCGGAGGGCGAACAGTGGAACACCGTGATCGGCGCCGGCGGGATGATTCCCGGCTTTGAGGACGGCATCATTGGGATGGAGATCGGCGAAGTGCGCGATGTGCCCTGCACCTTCCCCGACCCGTATCAGAATAATCCGGATCTGTCCGGAAAAGATGCAGTATTTACGATCACGCTGCGTTCCATTCAGGCATCAACCTATCCTGAGCTGACAGAAGAACTGCTTGCAGAGATCAATTCTTCCTATACAACTCCGGATGAGGCAAGAGCGGCAATCCGCACGCTGTTAGAGAATGACGCGCAGGCGGCTTATGAGGACAATGTCAGAAACGCCCTGCTCTCGGCATTTCTCAGCAAATGCGAATTTCCGGCAGATCCTCCCGCATTTCTCGTTAAACAGAATGAGGAAGCCTTTAAGGAAAGCATCCTCTCCATTGCCACCATGTACGGTTACACGGATATGACCGCATTTGTGCAGGCTGCATACGGGATGACGGAGGATCAGTTTAATGAGCAGGTAAAGCTGATCGCGCGGACGGCCGCGCAGGAGACGCTCGCGATCGAAGCAGTCGCCAGAGCCGCAGGCATCAGCGATATTTCACAGCAGGATCTTGATGCGGAAGCGGAAAGCTATATTGCGGATTCCAACGGCTATTACGAAACGATCGACGCTCTGTATGAGGACGTGGGACGGGATACCTTCCGCAGCTATGTGATCAGCGTGCGCGTCGGCGAATGGCTTGCCGAAAACAACACGGTCGAGATCAATTAATCGAACCGACAAAGGGATAAAAAAAGAACGATGAGGGAGGGATTTGATCATGAAGCTTACAGATATCAAAGCATTATATCGTGATCGCGAGCAATATACAGGGGAAAAAGTAACCGTAGGCGGATGGGTGCGCAGCAACCGTGATTCTAAAACGTTCGGATTTTTGGTCATCAATGACGGCACCTTTTTTGAAACGCTTCAGGTTGTTTACAGTGACAAGCTTTCCAATTTTGCGGAGGCGGCAAAATTGGGAGTCGGAAGCGCAGTCGTCGTAACCGGAACGATCGTTGCAACGCCTGATGCAAAACAGCCGTTTGAGATGCAGGCGGAGGAAATTCTGGTCGAGGGCGTCTCCACGCCCGATTATCCGCTTCAGAAAAAGAGGCATTCCTTTGAATACCTGCGCACGATCCCTCACTTACGCCCGCGTACAAACACCTTTCAGGCAGTGTTCCGCGTGCGTTCCGTCATCGCATATGCAATCCACCGCTTCTTTCAGGAGAGGGGCTTTGTCTATGTGCATACGCCGATCATTACGGCAAGCGACTGCGAGGGCGCGGGTGAAATGTTTCAGGTGACAACGCTCGACATGGCGCAGCCGCCGAAAAATGAGGACGGCAGCATCGATTACACGAAAGACTTCTTTAATAAGCCGACCAATTTAACAGTCAGCGGACAGTTGAACGTCGAGACTTATGCGTTTGCGTTTAAGAACGTCTACACCTTCGGTCCGACCTTCCGCGCCGAAAATTCCAACACAACGCGCCATGCGGCGGAGTTTTGGATGATCGAGCCGGAGATTTGCTTTGCCGATCTGACCGATGACATGATGCTCGCCGAAAGCATGATCAAATATATCATCCGCTACACGCTTGAGCAGTGTCCGGAAGAGATGCAGTTCTTCAACAATTTTATAGACAAAGGATTGTTAGACCGGTTACATCACGTATTAAACTCTGACTTCGGTCATGTGACCTACACCGAGGCGATCGAAATTCTTGAAAAACACAACGACGAATTCGATTATAAAGTATCATGGGGCTGCGACTTACAGACCGAACATGAACGTTATCTGACCGAGAAAGAGTTCCAGCGTCCGGTATTCGTAACGGATTACCCGAAGGAGATCAAAGCCTTCTACATGAAGCTGAACGACGACGGAAAAACCGTTGCCGCGATGGACTGCCTTGTACCCGGAATTGGTGAGATCATCGGGGGCAGCCAGCGCGAAGATGACCTTGAACTTCTCTCAAAGCGTATGGATGAGCTTGGTCTGAATAAAGAGGATTACCAGTTCTATCTTGATTTGCGCAAATACGGCACGGCAAGACACGCCGGCTTCGGGCTCGGTTTTGAGCGCTGCGTCATGTATCTGACCGGCATGTCCAATATCCGCGATGTTGTTCCGTTCCCCAGAACCGTCGGAAACTGTGATCTGTAAAACGTTTCCCGATCAGAAAACTTCCCGTAGCAATCGTCTGTATGGACACAGAACGGGACGTGTTATAAAAAAGGACTTCTGCCGGCGCAGAAGTCCTTTTTTATCGATGTTTCATGTTTTATAAACTCCATAGGAAGGGATGAAAAACGATCGTCTGCGCCGTTTCTCATCCGTCCCTCTCCCGTCATCCTTTCACGCCGCCGGCAACCAGTCCGTTCTGGATAAACCGCTGCAGGCACATGAACACGATCATGATCGGCAGCGACGAAATGACCGCAGCCGCCGAGAACAACGTCCAATGCGCCGCGAACTGATCGCTGATAAACGACTGCAAGCCGAGTGCAAGCGTCATTTTTCCGGGCGTCTGCAAAAAGATGGATGTGATCACGTATTCACTGTAAGTCGCAATGAACGAGAATAAAAAGATCACGGCAAGCTGCGGCGCCGCCAGCGGCATGATGATCTTATAAAGCACCTGAAACTGATTCGCTCCGTCCATCATTGCCGCCTCGTCCAATTCCACCGGCAGGCCATCTATATAGGACTTCAGCAGCCAGATATTAAATGCGCTCCCTCCCGCCAGTACAAAGATCAGCGCCATACTGCTGTCAACCAATCCAAACTGATAGATCAAAATATAATATCCCGCTACCGCCATACTGTTTGGAAATACCTGCAGTACCAGCAATGCCATCAATCCGTATTTTCTTCCCGTAAACCGAAGCCTGGCAAATGCATAAGCGGCAAGGGACGTCAGCACAAGCTGGATCAGGGCGACAATAAAACAGAATTTCAGCGAATTAAAGACCCACACCATAAAATCCGTTTCCCGAAACAGCTCCACATAATGCTCCACGCTGAATTTTTCAGGAAAAAGCGATGACAGGAAGAAACTGTCCCCTGCAGAAAAAGAGGACATTACGATCCACAATACCGGAAACATGACCATCAGGATCGTCATCCATATCACAGCACGGCTCACCCACAGCGTCCGTCTCTCATAACCCGAAATCTTCTCTTTCTGCTTCATTTAATCCACCTCCTTGAACGAGCCGGACAAATGCATATTGATCAGCGTAAATGTGCCGACAATGAGAAAGATCAATACACTGAACGTCGCCGACAGCTCGTAACGGTTCGACCATGTCGTCATTTTATAGGTCGTGCTCGCCAGAATATCCGTATAGCCCGCAAACTGGTTATCCACTCTCGCCGGTCCGCCCTGCGTGATCATGTAGATGTTTCCAAAATTATTAAAATTAGACGCAAACGAAGAAATCACAAGCGGAACGGATAGCTTTGTCACCATCGGCAGCGTAATGCTCTTAAAACACTGAAAACGCGACGCACCGTCCATTTTGGCAGCCTCATAATATTCGGTTGAGATCGCCTGCAGACCTCCTAAGCATACATTCATCATATACGGAAAGCCGAGCCAGATATTGACGATGATGATTCCGGCGCGCGCCCAGAACGGATCAGTCAGCCACGGAATATTTTGGGCAATTCCAAGAGCATGAAACAGATTATTGATCCCGCCGTATTGCTCATTTAAGAGTCCCTGCCATGCCAGGATCGCGATCGTGGACGGCAGCGCCCACGGCACGATCAGCACAGCCCTGTAGATCTTAGACTCTTTCATATGTGGATTGTTTAATAAAATTGCCAGTATCAGTCCCATCGCGTAAGCGCCCGCCGTACTGAGCAGTGCAAAGCACACCGTCCATCCGAGTACAGGGAAAAACACATTTTTAATACTCCCTGAAAATACGGTTATATAATTTGCGATACCAACAAACGAGAAGTCGTTTAGATGATACATATTATAGTTTGTAAACGACAGGATGACCGTGTATACGATCGGCAGGCATGTAACCAGCAGGATGGATATTAACGCCGGCGCCAGATATGCATATGCCCTTCCATTCTTTTTCTTTCTCATAGTAATTTCCATTCCTCCGCGATTTCTGCTGTTTCACCCGACACTGTGTGCGGCGCTGTTATGATATGCTGTAACGGCTGCGCCGGTATTGCTGCTATCTGCTTTACGTATCTTTACATCTCTCCGCGCCGCATCACTTACCCGAGTTCATCAATTCGATCGCTTCCTGAAGCTGCCGCACGATATTCCCGGCTGTCTCTTCGACAGTCAGCTCTCCCGCCCACATCGACCGGATGTTATTCGTAAAAATGCCCCATAGCTGCCCCATCTCAGAGACAGTCGGCATCGGCTCACCGTTATTGATCTGCGTGATAAATGCCTGCGAATACTCGTTATTCTGAATCGCATCCATATTTTGATCGGACAGTTTTGCCGGAATGCGGTCTCCCGCCTCATACATATCCAGCGCGCCATGATCGATCAGGTACATGATCAGCTCCCATGCTTTATCCTGACGGTCACTCTCACTACTTACAAAACTGATCTGCGTTCCAACAGGTGTTACAAACGGTGCTCCGTGGAACGTTGGCATTTCGCAGACCGCAAAATGTGTACCCGCCGATGTAAATCCGTCAATGTCCCAGGGTCCGCCGATGTAATAAGCACACTTTCCGTTTTGGAAATTACTTCTCGCAATATCTGCCGTCACGTCATTGGAAATGACATGATATTTGCTATACAGGTCGTTGATGAATCCATATGCCTCTACCGCACCCTCATTGGCAAGCCCGATATCCGATGTGTCATATGCGCCGCCCTGATATTGAAAAATATAACCGCCGCACGCCCTGACAAACCCCAGATCATAATAAATGCTCGTTGCGTCAAACTGCACTCCCCCACTTACCGCCGCCTGTTCCACAAGCTCCTCCCATGTCGCGGGGACCTCCGTCACCAGATCTGTATTGTAGAACAATGTCGTCGTCTCTACGGAAAGCGGCGCCGCATATCTTTCCCCGTTCACATAGCACGCCTGAATCGCCGCATCAGAAAAATCGCTGTCTGTATACAAACCTTCCGGCACCTTTGCAGCAAGAGAAGCATTGACATAGTCGGCAAGCTGATCGTTCGGGATCCCAATGACTGCATCCGGCCCCGAATCGCTTTTTACGGCCTGTGCAAACTGCTGTACGGACGGCGACTGGTGAACGATCTCGACCTCATAGCCGTTTGCCGTCCCCCATTCGTCAGCGTACTTCTGAATCGTATCCGCCTCAACGCTCATATTTGTCCAAATGGTAAGTTTTGTATCAGATTTTCCGCTCTTTCCACAACCGCTTAAGATCCCGGCTGCAAACAATACACCAAACATGACTGTCACGATCTTTTTCTTCATTGTTAGCCTCCTTTGCGCGCCACGGCGGGCATCCCAGTCAAAATTTGAATGCCGTTTCGCCGGCGCAAACAATCATTAAAATAAAGAATGAAGAACGCTGCTCTTGCGTCCACGCTTCCTTCATCACATCGACTTCAGATTGAGCAGAGCAGGATTTGCGTTTCCTGCCGCGTCGAATAATGCCATATTAGCCATTGCATTTCCTGCCTCAGTCTGATCCTTCATATAAAGGCTGCCGCTCTTATTTGCCCATGTGCAGCCCGGAATCGGAAGCCACGCAGGCTCCCAGTAAAATACACCGATCCCCTTCTCATTCTGCACACTCCTGACAGCCGCATATAAGTCTCTCAAAAATGCTTCCTGCCCGTCCGGAGTCGCCGGATAGCCCGTCGCCTTTTCCTGTTCTTCGGTAAATACGATCCCCTTACAGCCCAGCGTGTCCGTCGTATATCCGATCGAAGTTTCCGCCACGATCACTTCTTTGGCATATCGTCCTGACATATCATTCATATTTTCCAAAAGCAGTTCTAAGCTTCCGTTCCAGTGCGGATAATAGGACATCCCGATCACATCAAAATCAAGCTCATATGGCAGAACCGCGTCAAACCATTTACGATACATCTGATTATCCGTCCCAAAATCAAGGTGCAGCACGATTTTAGCATCCGGGCATTCCTCCCGCACTCCCCTGATACCCGCTTTCAGCAGTGCCGCCATACTTTCCGTCTGATCGACATATCCATCCGGCCAGAGCAGCCCCCTTGTGATCTCATTTCCGACCTGCACCATTGCAGGAACCAGCTTTCTATTTTTTAATGACTTCAGCGTTTCTACCGTATGCAGATAAACTGCCGTCTCAAGAGCGCTGCCGCTTAAGCTTCCCCATGCCTTTGGCTTTACCTGCTTTCCCGGATCAGCCCAAAAATCACTGTAATGGAAATCTACCATAAATTCCATTCCATTTTCCACTGTCCGTCCGGCAAGCGCCGCAGTTGTCCCGAGGTCGTTCATGCCGCCGCCATAAGGATCTCCGTTCTCATCATAGGGATCTGTCCAGATCCTGAGCCGTACCATGTTGACGCCGCATGTTTTTAATAAATGAAACAAATCTTCTTTATTTCCATTTAGATAATAGGATGCCCCATGCGCCTCCAATTCCATGATCATGGAAACATCCACGCCTTTTATTATCTCCACTGTTTACTCCTTTGCGCATTTTAAGCGCACGTGCTTATCCATATTTGAACGCTTCGCAACAAACTTTATTCTCTTACAAGTGAGATATCGTCAATCGTTCCCCAGCCGCCCGGCGCGGTCGTTACGCTGACGCCCACCGTGATCTCGCCGTTTGTCGGTGCAAGACCGGTAAGCTCTGCCGTATACCAGTTCACATACCCGTTCAGCCCGGCGTCCACTTTGATCTCCTCGCCGTTCACGACCGCATAGAAATAAACAGAAGCGTTCTCGTCACCAGCCGCATCCCCCTGAATATGTGCTGTCAGCTTATAGGTTCCCTCTTCCAGTCCGGAAACGGTCTGCTCCGCCGTAAAATTCACATTGCTGCTTCCGGAATAAAAATGCAGCGACTGTACGCCTTCATAGCAGTCGGTTTCACGGTCATAGATATTGAGCTCCTCCGTCACATCATCAATGTTGGTGACTGTCCATCCGGTAAAATCTGCTTCTTCAAAGCTTCCATTTACAAGATAATTTCCGTTTGCATCCGGTTCTGCTTTTGCCGCCTCCTTCTTACCGCAGCCTGCAGCCGTCATAAGCATTGCAACCGCTAATACAATTGCCACCCATCTCTTTTTCATTGTATTTCTCCTTTCCCTATCAGACAAACAGTTAATCATTTATCTTTTTATAAGTAAATGTTTTACTTATAAAAGCTTAACATTACTGCATGATTCTGTCAAGATGAGTAGCTGCATTTTCCACCATATCCATAATACGCCACGACTTTTTTTGGCAAATATGCATAAAAAAATCCGCATACTCGTATGCAGATTCTTTTCAGAAAACACGATAGGCATAAAAGAAACCATATACCGGCCATCTCAGCAGCTTTTTCGATACACCGGAATCCCATTTACAAATACGGACTTCGTAACCTTCCCGCCGTTCAATACACGGTTTCTTAGCAATTCCAGCGCCGTCTCACAGATACACGGTATGTCGATATGGATCGTTGTGAGCGGGGGGGACAGATATTTCGCGATATTGACGTCATTGATGCTGAATAATGCTATTTGCTCCGGCACCTGTATTCCTTCTTCATTGAGCGCCTGCAAAACTCCGACGGCAAGCGTATCGCTCGCGATACAGAGTGCCGTTGGGAATTTTCCTTTTTTCACAAGCTTTCTGGCTAGCCGGTAGCCCTCAGAAACAGTGAAGCTGTCCGAGATCAGAATATACTCTTCATTCAGGCACCCATAGTAAGCAGCGCTCTGCCGAAACGACCATTCCCTGATATCCATGGATGGTGCACCGGTATCGATATTGCGGTCGCTTCCCCCGATAAAACCGATGGATTTATGCCCTTTCTCCATAAAGTAATCCACCATCTGTGTCATAAAAGAATCCATATTCGGCCGCACTGCATCATACAGTTTTTCATCAGGTGATGTTCCGATAAATACGCCTCGCTTACAGATCCGGTATAGCTTATCAATTTCTTTTCTGTTCAGCCACCCGACTGCGATAAACGCGTTGAGATCGCGCGGGATCGCATTCATGCCGTCCTGACGGTTGTATATGCTTAAGCAGATATTCATTTTCTTTGCCTGCTTTACGATCTCGTCTTTCACACCGCTGTAAAAAACATCTTCCAGCTCGTCTTCATTGTCGGTAAAATACAACAGCGCGACATTTTCAATCTTCGGATAAATGACTCTCTTTTTATATCCGATCTTCTCTGCCGCCGCAAAAATGGCTTCCCGCGTCTCGTTGCTGACGGAAATTTTCTCGTCATAATTCAGCACTCTTGACACTGCGGCACTTGACACGCCTACGATCTCAGCAATCTCTTTAATTGTAGCCATTTTCTTCCCCGCTTCCGTTCCTGTTCTTGCGATCGATCACATAATACGCTTTTAGTAATATTTTCACATAAATAATTTACCATGTCAAGTCAGATGAATACGCATAAAAAAGACCTCCGTAAACGCAGAGGTCTTTTTTAACCCGCCAGATCGATTCCCGCATTCTTCTCACTGATCTCCACATGGATATTGCAGTTTGCAAACTGCTCATAATTGATCTCAAGCACATAGTCAATGGAAAGCCGTATCTTATCCGGCTGCTCGTCGATATCCACCCGTGTCGTGTCGATTCCGATCATGACCGACCCAAAAGGAGTCGTATAACGCGCCACATTCTTTCTGTGCTCCTCAAAAACCATATGTACGTCGATCAGTCCTTTTCTGGTAAGTTCTGCAAAATGGGGACGGCATTTCAACAAGTTCCTTGTCTTCTTTCCGGTTCCCTCGTCCAGATCTTCATAAACCAGATAATGGCATCCGCTCCGGAAGAAGTATTCTGCCGGCGTGATCGTCTCTATCTTGTCCGCGCCGTCTTCCATGGAGAAATGCAGTCCACGGATTACGGCGATCACTTCCTTTGTCATGGCACTCATCCTCTAATATTCTTCTATTTGTATTGTCTTTGCTGTCAGGATTCCATACTTAATGATCGAATTGGCAAACGTCTTAAACTTCTCTGCCGCATCCGAAACAAAAAACTGATAATGATTTACCCCGAGCTCAGGCCTGCGATCATTGAGCAGGTCGTGCTCATCCAGCAGTTCCCTCAGTTCCAGTGCCGTCTCATATGCCGGGTTGACAAGCGTTACTCCTTCCCCGACGAGTCTGCCTATCGCTTTACGGATCAGTGGATAATGCGTACAGCCCAGGATCAGCGTATCAATTTCGACATCAATCAATTCTGAGAGGTAGCGCATCGCGATCTCATCGGTAACAGGATCTTCCCAAAGTCCCTCCTCAACCAGCGGAACAAAAAGAGGACATGCTTTTCCGATCACCTGTGCAGAGCTGTTCAGCTCCTGTATGTAATCACTATAAATATGACTGTCTATCGTCGCCGCTGTTCCGATCACGCCGATCTTTCCATTTCGCGTCACTGATACCGCTGCCTTAGCGCCCGGCTTTACAACGCCGATGATCGGAATATCAATATCTTTCTCGATCGTCTCAAGCGCACATGCACTTGCCGTATTACAGGCGATCACGATCGCCTTTACATGCTGCGTTTGTAAGAAACGAACGATCTGTTCCGAGTACTTTGTCACAGTCTCCCTTGACTTACTCCCGTAAGGAACGCGAGCAGTATCCCCGAAATACACGATATGCTCATTCGGTATCTGCCGCATGATCTCGCGCGCCACAGTCAGCCCGCCGACTCCGGAATCGAATACTCCGATCGGCGCATACCTGTCATGTTTTGTATGCTCCATAAATGAACGATGCCCCTTTCAGGTTCCGAATAAGTAATTTCTTAAGTACTCTATGAATCCGATGCGATAGCGTACCCTTCCTTCCCTGACTGCCTCATACAGCTCCTGTATCTCCCCCGCGCGCTGAACGCTTTCCATAGCCTGCGCTCCGTCCGGCGCCGATACCCCTGCAGACTCATCCGCCACTTCTGAGTAAAGCGGGTCTTGCGCCTCATACACAAACGCTGTATAGCTGTCTGATGTAAATACATATTCCGGGAACATGATTGCCCAGCATAATGCCGCTGCTGCCAATATTGCTGTTCTTCTCCTGATCTGCTTCATAATATCCTCCGCGTGTTATGATACCCGGAGTCTTACCTTTTTCGAAGAAAATATACAATCCCTATCTTATCCTATTCTCCCCGAAGCAGATTCAGAATCGAACGTTCCTGATTATCAATATGAACCCTTGCGGTCCGTGCCGCCGTCTGTTTGTCTTTTTTTAAGATGCTCTCATAGATGATCCGGTGTTCCTCCACCAGTTTCTCATAATTGCTCGTATCCTTGATATACTCAAAGCGATAGCGGTACATCTGCTCGGAAAGATTATTCAGGATCTCTGTCAGGCGTTCATTTCCTGCCGCATTCACAATGATATCATGCAGTTTCACATCCGCTGCCGCAATCACCGTGGCATCCCGCGTTGCTGTCGCCGCGGCAAACTCTTCACATGCCCGGTACAGCTCCTCGCCTTCCTGTTTCGTGATCCTGTCGCACGCCAGCTCGCAGGAAAACGCATCCAGCTCGCGGCGTACCTCCAGCACATCCCGCAGATTTTTCTCGGTAATGCGCGCCACTTCCGCACCGCGCCGCGGGATCATCGTGACAAGCCCCTCGAGCTCCAGCTTGCGTATCGCTTCTCTGATCGGCGTTCTGCTGACGCCAAGCTTCTCTGCAAGATGGATCTCCATCAACCGCTCTCCCGGCTTGAGTTCCCCCCTTAAGATCGCCTGACGCAGCGTATTAAACACCACATCGCGCAGCGGGAGATACTCATCCATGCTGAGCTGAAATTGTGTATTTGCCAAAGAATCATAGCCCATAGATCATTCCTCCCTTTCTGTCATGTCCTGCAGATATTGCTTTGCAAAGCACCGTCCCGTGAAGCATCTGTCCTGCACGCCGTTCAGTCCCGGATGTCCGCAACCGGCTCAGCCATATAGATCTGCCCAATCCCTTCCATGCCGCGTAACGCCTCATAGGCAAGACTCTGCTGCTCCCTGTCAAAGAAAATACCAAACACAGTCGGTCCGCTTCCACTCATGAGCACGCCTTCTGCCCCACATCCGTACAGCGCCTGTTTTCTGTCCTCGATAACCGGATGCCGCGGGATCGTCACGCTTTCTAGCCGGTTACCCAGATACTCCGCCACTGCGCGTGCATCCTTTCTTTTGACCGCCCGTATCATGCCGCCAACATCGGGATGCCATGATGCCGCTTCCCGGTCCAGCGCCTCATAGACCTCGGCTGTCGACACGGCAATATCAGGTTTGACCATAACAAAATACATTTCCGGCAGATCAGTCAGCGGTGTCATGATCTCACCGATCCCCTCGCACAACACGGTTCCTCCAAACAGACAGTATGGCACATCCGCACCGATTCCCACCGCAATCTCACACATCGTCCGTTCGTCCATATGCAATTCATACAAGTCATTACATGCCAGAATCGCAGCCGCAGCATCCGCACTGCCTCCCGCCATGCCCGCAGCAGACGGTATCCGCTTTTTTAGCAGGATGTCCATGCCGCCGCAGGTTTCAAATCGTTCCATCACAGCACTCACGGCGCGGTAGACGAGATTCTTCCGATCGCACGGCACATCCGGAGAGGCGCCCCTTATCGTTAGAACGATCTCTTGATCCTCCCTTTTTTGAAATGTCAGCTCATCATATAAGCTGACTGTCTGCATGACCGTCCGCAGTTCATGATAACCGTCTTCCCGCTTATGCCGTACATCCAGTGTAAGGTTTATTTTGGCATATGCTTTTTTGGTAATCTGCTCCATTTGCCACCCCGATATTTCCTTCTTATTGCCGCCGCTTTCCGCACATTCTTTGCATACGTTTTTTGGTATTATGATATTTCAATATAGCATGATATTACAATCTATCCGGCGCCGCAAAATGCCCGCTGATATTTGCAATATGGAAAGAAGGCGGTCGTCTCATTGCACTTTGTATACATGATTGTACTTAATTATATACAATCCGGACAGATTCGTCAATCACACAAATCTTATAAACGATTACAAATTCGCAACATCATTCTTATATGTATTTTACCCTGCACCCATACTTTACACAATCAAAAACTCACAGTCACTTAAAAGCAGCAGCCGAAACCATCTTGCACTGTCCCGTCTGCTGCCTCCGTCTTAATAACCCTGCTTATTCCCGCTTATCTTCCCATGTCCCGTATCCTGATCCACTTCTGTACTATTTTACGATCAGGAGCCTGCTGCCCGGCGCAGGTTCTTTTTTTTCCGATATCCCGTTCAATTCACGCAGGCGCTGTACCGGCAGGCAATACTGCTTGCCGACATTCCAAAGAGTATCCCCCTGTTCAAACAAAAGGATCGCCATTCCGGGCAGACCGCCAAGCTTCTCGTAATCGGGCGGTGCAAGAGTTGCGTCCTCAATCAGATTCATTTCCCGCAGATCATAAACGACGGCGCGGATGCGCACAGCTGCTTTCACATCAATTTCCTCGCTGTCCACCATGCTGACATTCACATCATCACACTGGCATGTCAACTGATAGTTGCAGTCGTCCCTCAGATTTTCCGCATCGATTGTCTGGCGGAACGGCAGGCTTCCATGGATAACACCGTAGGGCATCTCATCATCACCGGTAATATAAACGCCCTTTACCTCAAGCATACCGTCCGCTTCAATGCCGGCAGGAGTGATACGGCTTCCCGTCACACGCGCATCTGCCTCCGTATACAAAAGCTGTAAGATATGGGACGACGGCGTACCTGCACGAATCCTTCCGCTTAACTTATAATTTGCCTCATTCTGCATCAACAGCGTCTGCAGTTTTGCCGGACGCATTTTTAACTGCAATTCATGATCGACTGCATACATATCCGTGATGACCGACACCGTATCTTCATGATACATGCAGATCTTTAAGTTCATCGCCAGATCCATACCGAAGATCCGTTTTTCCCCGTCGTAGTCGGGACGCACCTCGGTCTCCTGCCCCTCCATCTCATAGGTGATGACCGGTATCATCGAACTGTTGGCTCCATGGCAGTCGATCTCTCCATGAAACGGGATCGCCGCTCCATAATATCTGACAGGCATGTCGTCATTTTCCCCGATGTACATGAAGAATACACGCAGCTCACCCGATATGCCGATCTTTTCCTCCATCGGCTTAAACGTCACATTTTCAGGGCGGATGCTTTCCCAGATCAGCTCCTCGACATTCGGCATATCCGAAGGAAGCTCCAGTTCTTCTTTGATCCGGAAAATATCATTTTTACAGATGCCGATGCCGGTCACCCTCATTTCCTCTTTGCATACTTCAATCGGATTCTGCGACGCCACATCGACCGGCGTTTCCAGATCTGTCAGTTCATTGACGCACACATTCCAGGTAATGACCGACTGCACGTTGATCTTGCGGCTGTTGATCATGCCGACCGTCAGGTCTTCGATCACCGCCGACGCACTGATGTTATCCTCTCTGGAAACACCCTCCAGATAAACCTGCTCCTCAAACGGAATGCTGCCGCATACTTTACTCATCCGGTTATTCCATTCATCCGAGCAGTACAGCACCTGAAACAAAAACTTTCCGCGCAGCGTTACATGATCCTGCGTTGCCTTGATCTCCTCAAGTTTTACATTCCCCTTATTCATCAGGATTTTTGACACATCAGGGCATTTATCCGGTATATTCATATCATCCTCAAGTGTCATCTGCGTCAGAGTACCGCATTTGCGGTAATCCATATGTATATTCTTTTTTAACAGCTCCATTGCAATAAAAAAACCTCCTCGCGAATACTCTATAAAAGATATTCTGCAAGCAGGTTTTGTATGACTGAAATCGTGCGGAGAATGCCCGCATTTCCTGATTCCTACTTTCGAGTAAGAAATGCTGTTTTTATGGCATTTCTCCAAACATTTAGAAACTCTTTGGCTGTGTTTTTTGCAGCCTTAGTGTTTCTTAATGTTTTTTACGTTGCTGCGCCGATCAGCTCCTTCACATCGGAAACACCGGTTCTTTTCATATAGTCTTCCATTCCCTTTATGATCTCCTGCGTCACATAGGGGTTCACAAAATTCATCGCCCCAACACTGACAGCAGTCGCGCCCGCGAGCAGAAATTCCACAGCATCCTCCGCCGTCGCGATCCCGCCCATGCCGATCACCGGGATTTTTACTGCCTGCGCCGCCTGATAGACCATGCGCACGGCAATCGGTTTGATCGCCGGACCTGACATGCCTCCCGTCTTATTTGCCAGTACAAAGCGGCGCTTCTCAATATCGATCTTCATACCCGTGAGCGTATTGATCAGTGAGACCGCATCCGCGCCCGCCGCCTCCGCGACCTTTGCCATTTCCGCGATGTCCGTTACATTGGGACTCAGCTTCATGATGACAGGCTGCTTCGCGTGTCTCTTGATCTGCTTCGTAATATCCGAAAGCGCCTCCGGTTTCTGCCCGAATGCGATCGCTCCTTCTTTTACGTTCGGACAGGATACATTGATCTCCAGCAGATCCGCCGGCGAATCGGAAAGCTTTTCGACAACTTCAATATAATCTTCCACGGTTTTCCCACAGACATTGACAATAATCTTTGTATCATATTTCTGTAAAAAAGGAAGGTCCCGCTCCATAAACACATCTATGCCCGGATTCTGCAGTCCGATCGCGTTGAGCATTCCGCCATATACTTCCGCCACGCGCGGCGTCGGATTTCCCTCCCACGGCGCATTCGCAACACCCTTTGTCACAACGGCACCCAGTTTATTTAAGTCTACAAATTCCCCATACTCCATGCCGGACCCGAATGTCCCCGACGCCGTCATGACCGGGTTTTTTAATTCCACGCCTGCAATCATTACGCTTGTATTCATTCTGATTTTCCTCTCTGCCACGGCATACGCATGCCGCTCTTACATCCTGCAATAGCTCTCACACTGCCATTCATGTCAGCTTTCTGTTTTGGCTTCCCTCGATGATTTCCGCGCCGGTTTCTTACTCAGATCTCCGCTTCGCATCTGACGAATCATTTTACCCTGTATCCCGTCAGATCTCCACATCCTCCGCCAAAAAAACCGGCCCCTCGGTGCAGACCCTTGCATTGTTCACATGGGAATGCGCATCTTTATGCGTTGTTTTGCACACACAGCCAAGGCAGGCTCCCACGCCGCATGCCATACGCTCTTCTAACGAAAGATAGGCGGGAATGCCTTCTTTCGCCGCATATTGTTTCACTGCGCGAAGCATCGGCATCGGTCCGCAGGCATAAATAAGATCGGCGGAAAGTCCGTTTGCATTCACGGCATTCAAAATGTTTCCCTTTGTTCCGGCGGAACCGTCCTCCGTCGCGATCACCACATTCGAATAGTGATCAAAATCTTCTTTCAAAAATAATCTGTTATCCCGATAGCCTAATATTGCATGTACGGAAAGCGGCGCCGTATCTCCTGTCCGCCCGTCCCCCACAGATATATCCGCACACTCACCGGACGCACGCTCCGCTTCTTTTACCGAGATCTGTCCGGCTCCTGAAAGCGCCCGTGCAAGTCCTAACAGGGGCGGTATCCCGATTCCGCCGCCCATTAAGAACACGCGCTTTCCTGCCGCCTCCTGAAGCGGAAATCCGTTTCCGAGCGTTCCCATGACAGAAATGGGATCTCCTTTCCGATAAGAGGCAAATTCCGCCGTTCCTTTTCCTGCCACACGGTAGACGATGCGCAGTCTGCCGACATCACGCTGTGCCTCACAGATACTGATCGGTCTCGGCAGAAGCGTCGCCGCACATTTCGGATATACCATCAAAAACTGTCCGGGCAGCGCCTCCTTAGCCAGATCCGTCTCTATCCACATATCATAAATATTTTCGGTAAGCTGCCTTTGACTAAAAACCGAAGCGGTTACTTTCTTTTTTGCCATTCCGACACATACTCCCTTCTCTTCTTAGACGCCCTCCGACATTCATGACGCAACTGTCATAAATTGTCGGACGCACAAAAATTGCCGCCATTTCAAATTATGATAAGGCGCTCTCATAGACAATCCTGCCGCCGCAGATTGTGTATCGGATCCTGCCGGTCATCTGCTCTCCAAGAAACGGCGTGTTCTGCGAACGCGATCGAAAATGCTCCGCCGTCCATGTATCCTCAGGAGAAAAAATCATAAGATCCGCCGGTGCACCCTCGCGGATATCTCCGGCTGGCAGTCCGTACAGCTTTGCCGGGTTTGTGCTCATGCGCCGTATCAGCTCCATCATGCTCATCCTGCCGCTCTTTACAAGCTGCTCATAGCAGACCGATAACGCCGTCTCTAAGCCAATGAGTCCGCTTGGCGCCTGTGTGAGCGGACGCGCTTTCTCCTCCGCGCTGTGCGGTGCATGGTCAGTCGCGATCAGGTCGATCGTTCCGTCGCTTACGCCGTCTAAAATTGCCTGCCTGTCCGCTTCCGTGCGCAGCGGCGGATTCATTTTCGCCGCGCTTCCTTTTTTGATCAGCGCATCCTCCGTTAAGGCAATGTGGTGCGGCGTCGCTTCCGCATGAATCCGTGCAGACTGCCTTTTTGCCTCCCGCACGAGCGCGACCGCCTCCTTCGTGCTGATATGCTGAATATTCACGACTGCTCCCGTCTCAAGCGCGAGTTTTAAGTCGCGCTCCACCAGCGAGATCTCCGCCTCGCGCGGAGAACCGCCGACCTCAAAATGTGCTGAAGCAGCCCCCTCATTGATGCCGTTGTTCGTGATATAATGCTTGTCCTCCTCATGAAAGCTGAGCGGAACGCCCAGCCGCGCCGCCCGCTCCATCGCCTCTCTAACAAGCGAAACGTCCATCAGCGGGATCCCGTCGTCAGTAAACCCTGCGGCACCCGCCTTTCGCAGCGCTGCCATATCCGTCAGCTCTTTTCCCTGCAGACCTTTTGTCACACTGGCGCAGCTCTCCACATGGATTCCGGTTCCGGCTCCTTTTTCCAACACATCATGCAGTGTTTCTGTATTGTCGATCACCGGATTGGTATTCGCCATCATCACGACTGTCGTGTAGCCGCCCGCCGCCGCCGCTGCCGCGCCGGTATCAATATCTTCTTTATAAGTAAAACCGGGATCGCGAAAATGGACATGCACATCCACAAGTCCGGGCGCCACGATACAGCCGGACGCATCTATGACGTCGCAGCTGCCATCCGGCGAAGGCACGTCCCGCATCGTTTCACTTACAGAAGAGCCGGCTGCGCCCTCCTTCATGTTTTCCTGTAAAAAAACCCCCGCCGGATGCAGTTGATGTATCTTCCCGTCCTGTACCCATACATCATAATGTCCTTCCAAGCCGGTCGCCGGGTTACAATAATATCCGTTTTTGATCAGCAGCATTGTACGCCCCTTTGTATATCCGTATTATAGACATTATATCTTACTGTAACCATTTTTTCTACCCGCTTTTATCTCAAATGAAACCTTCGCTGTTATCTTAAATGCCCCCGCGTAACAGGGACGCCAAAGACTGCACCGCTACACCTTAGTTGAAAATCACGCTTTTCCCGATATCCGCGAGTTTGATCACGAGAAACGGATACGACACCGCCTCCGAAATCTGCTCCCCCTCTTTCGGACCGATCAGTGTTGTATCGATATAGATACCGTTTGCCGTCTCATAAAGCTCCTTGACCGTAATGGAGTACCCGCCCGTCTCCTGTTCCCCGTAACCAACGCAAATATACAAATAGCCCTCATCCGTATACGTCATCCGGAACATTTCTGCCTTTTTCTCCTCGATCGCCTGGGATAATTGCGGCGGAAATTCATCCGGCGACAACACTGTATACTCCAAGTCCCCCATTTTTTCCGTGTGGTCGCGCACCATGCCGCAGCCTCCTGCTGCCAACAGCACCGCCAATATTCCTGACAAAAATATCAGTTTCCATCTGTTATGTTTTCTTTTTCCTCCCTTACGCATGATCTTCACACAGCCTATCTCTCACTCTTATCTCCATTCTATGACGACCGCGCAGACGCTATGCAGAAGATATTCTTGAACTTCAAGGAAGCGCTGATTTCATCAGCGTTTCGTTCCTGTCCGTACCGCTTTCTCGTTTTCCCGTGCGGGGGTCCGGACCGCAGATTATGAAACGGGCTGTTCCATGCCTTCGGTGTGCTCAGTACCGTTTTTCCAATGTCCGGCAGCAATAGGCGCCGCCCAAACAACGTTGACTTCCTGCGTCCCCCTATGCTATGATATCGAATAGAATACATAGCTTCATATGGCAACGTGAAAAGGAAAATTTCTGTCATGCTTCGATTTATTATCACTGTCATTTTTGTTGTTCTTTTTTTAATTTTAAGCATGCCGCTCATGCTCATCGAGTGGATCATCGGTAAATTCAATCCCGGTCTGAAAGACCGCAGCTCCCTTGCGATCGTCAACTGGGCGTTCCGCATGGTCGCGCGTCTAAGCGGCGTGAAACAGACGATCCTCGGTGAAGAACGTGTTCCGAAGAACGAGCCGGTTCTCTACATCGGTAACCATCAGAGCTATTTTGATATCGTGCTGACTTATGTACGCGTACCGCGCCCGACCGGTTATGTTGCAAAAAAAATCATGCGGAAGATTCCGCTTCTGAATGTCTGGATGATTTTCTTAAAGTGTCAGTTTCTTGACCGCGACAACCTTAAGGAAGGCTTAAAAACCATCCTCTCCTGTATTGACGCTGTCAAATCCGGCACATCCATCTGCATTTTTCCGGAGGGAACAAGAAACCCTTCTCCCGATACCTTTATGGAGTTTCATGAGGGCAGCTTTAAGATTGCGCAGAAATCCGGATGTGCGATCGTTCCGATTTGCATAAACAACACGGCTGAAATTTTTGAGAATCATTTCCCAAAGCTGAAAAAAGCACATATTATCATTGAATACGGAGAACCGTTCTACATTAAGGATCTGCCGAAAGAACAGCAGCGCGCGGTCGGCGCTTACACGAGCGCGCTGATCCATTCGATGTATGAAAAAAATAAGGAGCTCCTTTGAACCATCTAAAAAGGAACTCCTAAAGCACAGTTATACCACTAATTTTTGAACGCTTTCTGCACAAACTCCTGTACGCTTTGTGCCCTTGCGGCAAGCTTAAGCCATGTCCGAAGAACCTCGTCCTCTTTTTGCGCATAGATCTGCTCCCGCACAGTTTGGTTTACTTCTCCCGGTTCGCAGAGCAGGTCCAGAATACCTTCTGCCCGTCCCCGCCGGATGCCTTTCTCCAACGTCCGCTCCTCCATCTCAAAAAGCATGCCAAAACAGATTCGCTATAGAATATATGCTTTGCAGTGGTTATAGCAAAAGAGCTGTCCCAGCGTCAAGCCCCTATCACAAACCTAATAATATTTCCAAACGCATCAATATCACATATATGAAAGGCGGAAGGATGAATATAAAACCACTTCCATTTCCCCCGCCATAGCAGATTTTCTTTCTTCACGCCCTCAAAAACTCCACCACATGCGCGAGTCCCATGCCGTGGGAAGCCTTGACCAAAACCGTATCCTCCGGCTTTAAGATGGAAGGAAGCCCATTCTCCAGTTCCTCCAGTGTGTCAAAGTGAACGATTCGGAGCTTACGGTCGCTTGAATGCGGCACATCTTTCAGGCTTTCTCTCGCAGCTTCGCACATTTCATCGGTCAGCTTCCCGACGCCGATCAGCAGATCACACTTTCCCTGCGCCGCATATACGCCGATCTCACGATGCAGTTCACGTTCCTTATCTCCAAGCTCAAACATATCGCCGAGGATCGCCACCCGCCTTGTAGCCGCACTCGAAAGCAGATCAAGCGCAGCGCGCACCGAAACGGGATTTGCATTATAGCAGTCGTCAATGATCGTGCGGTCTTCTAAGCGGATGATATTGCTCCTGCCGCCCACCGGTTTCACCGAAACGATCCCCGCCTGAATCTGTTCGATGCCGATTCCCATCGACATGCCGACTGCCGTAGCAGCAAGCGCGTTATAGACCATATGGGAACCCGGCAGCGGTATCTGCGCCTCAAAATCCCCCTGCGGCGTATGAATGCGGCAGCAGGTTCCGAACAGCCCCCGGTTCTCAATCTCATCCGCATAATAAGCATTCCGCGAAGAAAGACCGAAAAAAACAGGACGTATCCCTTTGACTTCCTGCACCGTGCTAAGCTTATCGTCATCCCCGTTCAAAAAAATATGAGCCTGCGGGGACATATAATCAAAGATTTCCGACTTTGCCTTTAAGATACCGTCGCGCGTATGCAGATTTTCCAGATGGCACTGTCCGATATTAGTTATGACGCAAATGTCAGGTCTCGCGATCCTGCTTAACCTGTGCATCTCCCCAAACTCGCTGATACCCATTTCAAGCGCAGCCGCCTCATGCTGCGGTCTGATCTTCATCATGGTCAGCGGCAGTCCGATCTCATTATTATAATTTCCTGCCGTTTTCAGCACGCGGAACTTTTGGGAAAGCACTGACGCAATAAACTCCTTTGTGCTCGTCTTTCCGACGCTTCCGGTGATTCCGACAAACGGGATCCGGAGCACTCTCCGGTAACATTCCGCAATGTCTTTCAATGCCTGCAGGCTGTTTTTCACGAGAATAAACGGCCCCGCCGCATTCTCGGGTACACGCTCACAGATCACGCCCAAAGCGCCCTTTTCAAACACCTGTGCAATATAGCCGTGACCGTCAGTCCGCTCTCCCTTGACCGCAATAAAGACGCCGTCCTTTTCGATCTCCCTGGAATCGATCACAACGCTTCCCGCCCTCTTTTCTACCTGCTCTTCATATCCTCGCGAATGAAGAATTCCGTTGCACGCTGCCGCCATTTCACGTAATGTCATTTCTGAAAAGACACCCCTCTCTTACCGCTCAAATATTGGTCACTGCTGTGTGCGATGTTCCGCTCTCATGAAGCTGTATATTTCTTCATGGATACCTGAATAATATGTTCGCACAGCGCCTCAAAATCCATGCCTTCCGCAGCCGCCTCCTGCGGAATGAGCGAAGTGGGCGTCATACCCGGCAGCGTATTTCCCTCCAGGCAGTACAGCCTTTCTTCTTCGTCCATCATAAAGTCAAAACGCGCATACGTCTGTATCCCCAGGGCATGGTAAGCACGGACTGCAATTTCCTGAACCTCTTTCGTTTTCTCCGCGCTGATCCGTGCAGGGCACGTCTCAACCGTGCTGCCCGCCTGATATTTATTTTTATAATCATAAAAGCCCTGCTTCGGCTCGATCTCCACAACCGGCAGCGCCCTGCCGCACATCACGCAGACCGTAAGCTCTCTGCCCTTGATATAATCCTCGATCAAAAGATCTCCGCCGTAACGCGCCGCATCTTTCAGCGCTTCCGCGTACTCCCTGTCGTTATTTACCATATAAACGCCCACACTTGAACCGCTGCACGCAAGCTTGACAACGCAGGGATAGGATACTTTGGGCGCCGTCTCTTTCTCCCGTACAAGGATTTCTCCCGGCGTCGGGATGTCATGATAGCGAAACAGCTTTTTGGTCAGTATCTTATCCATCGCCAGTGCACTGCTCACATAATCTGTTCCGGTATAGCGGATATGGAACAGATCAAACGCTGCCTGCACTTTTCCGTTTTCGCCGTTTTCACCGTGCAGCGCCAAAAATACAATATCCGCCATACTGCATATATCAATGACATGCGGTCCGAAGAACACTTCCGGATCGCCGCTCCGCATCGCCTTGACTGACGATATGTCAGGATTTACCGTACCGACGGCTCCGATTCCCTCCGACCAGTCGCAGTCCTGTTCAAACACTGTCTCATAATCATCTTTCCCATATCCCAGATATGCATCCAGAAGCATGACCTGATGATGCTTCCGAAGCGCCTGATAGATCATGCGTCCCGACATTAGCGACACGTCCCTCTCCGTGCTTGTTCCCCCTGCCAAAACAACAATCTTCAATTTCTCTCCTCCGTTTCCGCCTGTATGATCTCACACATCAATAAAATCAGTGCCGACATCTGCTCTCCGTCATCCGTGATCATTTCCTCTGCAAAAGACGCACCGAACGGCAGATAACTTTCCCCGCGCGGATTGCGCCCCAGCAGATAATGCAGCTGATTCTCCTGCACGGTTACATATTCATGATTCGTGATCGCATAATTAACCACGGCAAACTTCACCATGTCCTCGCAAAATCCTCCCGGATACCCTGCAGCTGTCAAATATACCCCGCTGTTATAGTCTGCAGCAAGCGTCTCGACCTCACTCATGACCGCACTGATCAGTCTGCTGCAAAGAGCTGCATCCACGCGATATTTTGTTGAAAGATACGCGACCTCTCCATAAAAGTCCATATTTCCCTCAGAACTGCTCTCCGTCTCCTGCCCGGTCCTAACCAAATATTCTTTCACAGCCGTATGATACTGCGTATATCCGGTCGCCCGAAACAGCTCTGCCGCAGCATAAAACGACAGGCTTTCATTGTGATCAGTCTGTTCCGTATCCGCCATGTTCCTTTTTTCCGTCATCATACTGTATGCATCCTGCGCGGCACGCAGACACCGCGCCGAAATATCTGCATCAATGACCCGGTAATCCTGTGCAAACTTTGCCAGTATGCCCGCATATGCACCGAGTTCTCCGGCGGATAGTCCCGCGGTATCCAGCGTCAGGATCTGCTGTACCCGCTTTGCCACAAGCTCGATCAGGTCCGGTATGGAGTTGCCGCTGTACTGACAACCCGTATCATCTCCGAAAATACCCGTATAATACTCATAGGCGATCAGCAGATTGGAAATCGTGCGTGCATCTCCCTCCAGCCATTCCGCATCATACGCAACATGATCCCACAGCTGATCATACGAAGCGCAGAGCTGCCGGAACAGTTCATCATAGAGCACGTCCCCAATTTCAAAGGGATAGGATTCCCCCAGTTCGCCCGCGCGGATATAATAGGTTCCCTCCTCGACCATCTCTGAAAACGTACCATAGCACACTGTGCTATGGCGGCTTTCGTCCCTGCCCGCAAATTCCATCTTCCCGCTGTAAACGGTCTCCCCTGTTTCCGCATTGATCACTTCAAAGGATTTCCCGCTCTGTCCGTCGATAAAAAATACGGTCTTCGTGCTGTAGGCTTCGTATCCGATCTGATCCGCCAGTACGGACGGTCTCATACGCGCCACCTGATACTGGATTTCCGCACGGTTCCCTTCCATACCGACATACCCGGTCTGCACGATCTCTTCCCCGGCTGCATCCTCCTTCCGCGTATGCTGCCGTGCACAGCCGCACAGCATAACAATGCACAAAAGGACAACACACAACATTGGAATGAGCGGCACCGTGATACCGTTAAAAAACGTAAATGCCCTGCAGCTGCCTGCTCTTTGTACTTTTTCCATGCACGCCCTTCTGCGGCATATCGTTTTCCTATATCCCGTACTTCCCAATAGCTCAGCCTCCGTAGAACGTTTTTCTGCATTCATCCACAATGAAATTTCTGATGAAATCGTCGCTTCCTTAGGACATTATACTACCTCACGCTATTTTGGTAAAGCAAAGGAACAAAAACTTGAGCCATGATCAATGCTTTCATGAAAGCATATCCTGAAAAACAGCCACAGCATCATAGCTAAAAGTGTTATGAAACGCAAAATCATTATTATGTAAACGTACACCGAAGGAAAAACTTTGATCAGCCGTTCCCGATGTACGTTTTTTATAGTGAAGTAATCGATAAAACTGGTATTTTAACAAAAACAACAGCCCTGCGGGACTGTCGTTTTGGCGGGATCATTTGCCCGCGGCAGGTGATACAATGTAGGAAGATCGATCACAGGTTTTCAGTTCTGCTTTATTGTATTCACCGCCGCCCCTTTTTGCACCTTGTCCTTCCTCTCAAAGCTCAAGCGCCCTGCCGTAAGACCGGCAGCAAAGCATCCGGATTCTGCGGCTTACTGAAGCTGTGTCAGCGGGTTGACCGGTTCGCCGTCCTTCGTCATTGCAAAATAGACATTACTTCCTTCCATAGAATAGTATTTCGTTGGCTGCGCAACCACACCGATCAGTTCTCCCGTGGCAATATAATCACCGCGCTCCACCGCAATATTCTCAAGCTGCCCATATGTCAGTTCATAGCCGCTCCCAAGTGTTACCGTCACCGCGTTTCCGATCTCTTCATCATAAAATACATTGCTCACAATGCCGTCGCTTGCCGACGTGATATGCTCTCCCGGCGCCGCAGAGATCACAATAGCAGGGCTGTAGCGGTACTGCCCAAGTGTTGTAAAATAAACATAACCATCCATACTGTAATTGATCAGCACGTTTCCCACGACCGGCCACGCCAGTGTCTGTCCGGCATCAAACTGAAGCGTTTCGGCAGCCGTGTCGATCTTACTCTGCAAAATCGCTTCACTGTCCATCCCTGCGGATGTCTCTCTTTCCGCCGCCTGCTGTTCCTCTTCGCTTAAATAGCTCATAGAACCGGAAGAATCTGCCTCTCCGTTATCCGCAAGAGCTTCCGTTCCCGCTCCTTCTTCCCCGTCAGCCTCCTGTTCGTTTTCTCCATCCTCATCTTCGTTATTTTGTGCACTCTCTAATCCCGGGTTCAAAATATCCTCAGAGTTTGCTTCCTTATATTGTGCATACAGATCAGGATCGACATCCATATCATCATGCTCCACGAACCCGTCATTAAAAAGATTGCCGTTATTTTGCTGTACCTGTTCCTGTTTTTCCTGCTGTCTTGCCGCATCTTCTAATTCTGAAAAATCAATTCTCTGTTCCCCGGATTCGTCTTTTCCCCGTGTCCCAAGATACACCCCTGTAAAAGTCAGTGCGCCAAGCACTGCAACCGAAGCGCCGAGCATCACGATTTTTTCCTTATTCATTTTCTTTTTGCCGATGCGTCTGCCACGGATCGGTTTTTTATCACCATTATCAAGATCAAATCTGTTTCCCATGTCATAACCCCCTGTCAGTTTCTAAATTTTTCACTGTTTATGGGGTTAGTTTTTCCCGTAATCTTTCTTTTATGCAATTCTCATAAATACAATTTCGTCAAAAAAATAGTTCAATATCTCCATACAGTTTTTACCCTCCTCCGCAAGCGCGCGTGCCTGATAAAGACTCAGTCCATACCCGTGCCCGTTCCCGAAGCAGATGAAACGCACGCCGTTCTCCGTGCTTTCCATCGAAAAATTTGACGACGGAAGCCCGAATACGCTCCGGAACCTCTCGCCCCCGATATGGAAAGCATCAAAGCCCTCTCCGCTTATGGAAAGTGACAATACGTATCCCGCCTCATCCCTCTCCTCGATCATGATGTGGACACCCTCAATAGAAGCGCTCCCTGTCAATGCTTTCAAGCAGGCATCCATCGTTTCAGCCGGACAGTCTATCACGGTACGGTAGTCCCGCGCCATAAGGTCCTGCCCGCATTCCACCGCCTTCCAGTGATACACATGCCCGTCCCCCAGCAGCGACGGGCTGCGTGTCTTCCCTGCACTGACCGCATGAAACGCTGTTTCGATCGATTTTCCGTCATACGTCATGATGATGCCGCCGGTTTCCGCTACCGCCTCTTCAAAGACTGCATAGTATGTATCATAATGCTCTCCCCACCGTTCTCTCAGCTCCGTCTCGTCCGCATATTCCCTCATCACACAGCTTCCCGTCTGTTCGATTTCAAACACCGCCTGCGTGCGTAAAAGGATCGCCATCGCACAGAGCTCTTCCTTCGGCGAATCCGCATCCGCCACACTGCCGAGCGCACTGATCAGTGCCGTCTCAAGCGGCACGCTGATGCTTCCCGCATCTTTTTCGCACACAACATAATAAGCCGGCGGATCCTGCTCCTCATATTGCTCACGCCGCGATACTTCCTGTTCAGGGCGGACGATGACAAGGACGACCGCAAGCGGTATCAGAAGTAGCACAAAAAGAACCACAAGGCAGATTCCCATGTGGGTTCTCCATGTGGTTCTTTTTTTTCGAAATCGGTCCATGTCCACACCCCCGCACTATTGTATGCGGAGACCGGTACGGACATACCTGTTGTTTTGAATCTGATCACATCACATTTTGCTTCACGGGCGCAGACGGGGCGCCCGTTGTCTATCCAGACCTTATTTTGCCAGATCTATGTGCTGCAGGATACCGACATCCCCTCTTTCAAATAAAAACATGCCCGTGCGCCGGATCACGCCGTTCGTCTCATTTGTCTGCATATTATTTAACGAAAAATCCGTTGCGGCAGAGGCAAGACAGATCGCACCGATCCCTTTCTCTTTCAGGTGATACAGCTTATCATTTCCATGTTCATCCTTTGACCAGATCAAAAGCTTGTCAAAGATCTCATCATCTTCGTCGATCCAGCCATTGCCGTCCTCGTCATACGCCGAAAGATCTGCAAATCCGTCGCCCGATTTTGTGCCAAACAGCTCGCTGCCGTCATTGATCTTTCCGTCCCCGTTCTTATCAAGCGCAAGAAATCCGCTTCCCGAAGAAAGTTTAGAAATTTCATCCAAAATGCCGTCGCCGTCAATATCAAATAAGAATTTTTGATCAGACAGCTCCGCAATGTCCGTATCGAGATTGATGACAAGCGGATCACAGAGTTCCTTCGTTTTTACCGGAGCCTTTGCCTCATAATATTCCGCAAAGCTTCTCGACATTTTCATTTCTATGCCGAATTTGATCTCCCTGCCGTCCTTTGTCACAACCGTTCCCTGCGTGGAGAAAGACGTCTGCTCACTCTCGTAGGATCCTGCCGCGCCCGTCAGCATGTTCATGATCGGTTTCGTTTGTGCGGGCGCATACCGGATTCTTTCCTGAATCGTCTGCAGATTGAACATTTCCTGAATCCCCGCTTCCTGCTGTTTACTGTAATCCTGCGTGCGGTAAGACTGTGCGCCGTACACGGAACCATCCCTCGCAGTCCCGCCTTTTCTTCTGAAAAAAAGATTGAGCAGATGCATGATCGAGGAAACCCGGATGTCTTCATAGGTCTGCGCCCTGCGCTCACTTTTAAGCGTCTGCGCCGAATACACCTCAGACCGCGTATAGCGAAGCTGTGTCATGCTCTCCTTTTTGTTCAGAAACTGTGTCATACCGCCGTAATTGCTTCTCGTCATGCCCGAACCGGATGACCAGCTGTTTACAAAGTTTCCAAAAGAACCGTTTTTTACTAAGACACCTCCCTGTGCCGTGGCGGACGTTCCCGCCCCTTTGACAGAAGAATACCTTCTGGCGGACTCCATTCCTATTTTACTGGAATCAATTCGCAAATACCTGCCTCCTAACTTGTTCTTTGATGTAAAGGAATTAACGTTGAACGCAGTCAAACTTTCAGTCCGCGACTCTGAAAATTTTCATCAAATGCGATACACTCTATATATCGTCCCCTATTTCCGAAAAAAAGATAAATAGAGCACAAAAATACCATCCTGCCATATGACAAGATGGTATTTCGTTCTTTATACGCGGTTATAATTGATCAGGCAGCCTTTTAAGATGATCTGGCGCTCCTCATCGGTCAGCTCGCCAAGTGCCAGCATAAATTCATGCAGTCCGTCGTCTTTGACGACATATGCCGGTATCTCCTCTCTCTTTTCCTCCACCGCTTTGCGGATATCGGGGATGAAAAGCCAGTCAAGATTTGCAAACGGAAGCCCGCCCTCTTTGATGATAAAAGGCAGCATTCCCCAATTGATCAGATTGCTGCGATAACGCTTGGTCGCGTATTCATTGGCAATATTCGCCCAGCCTCCCAATACCTTCTGACAGCTTGCCGCCTGCTCCCTTGCAGAACCGTCGCCCGGCTTGACCGCAAAAATGGTAGAACCAATCCCAAAATTCGTATGATTCACTCCCGGAAAATGTTCCTTGATCTTTCCCATCACGTCATGAAGCCCCGGCACCGTCTGGCACGGCTTGATACCCTCTTCTCCCGCAAGAAGCGCCTCGCGCGCCTTCTCCGCTTTCTGTACTTCTTTTGCACGCCCGACATATTCGGGGTCTTTGCGCGATAAGGTAAATTCCGCCAGTCCGAGCGGATTAGACCGATAGGACGACGTCTCCCCCGAGGGAATCAGCTCGTCGGTCGTCGTGACCGGATCGTGGATCTCGGATACGACCCGCAATACCAGATGCTCTGTGAGCGGAACCATCTTCGGCCAGTCCTTGATATTGGGACCGAACACGACTTCCACGCTCTCATCCGCCACGCCGTGGGAATCAAACACACGGTTCGCATAGATGTTTGCGTCAAAATGATAACGGTACTTTCCGATTTCTGCAGGCACATCGGTAGCCGCTGTCAGCACGCCCTTGTTCGCCGCAGTCGCTGCGATCGAACGCGCATCCATGAGTGCGACAGATGCGATCTGACCGTTCTGAAGCTTGCTTCCCTCTCTGTTCGGGAAGTTCCTGGTTGAATGCCTGATACTGAACGCATTGTTGGCAGGCGTATCGCCCGCTCCAAAACACGGTCCGCAGAACGCGGTCTTTAACACGGCTCCAGTCTCCATCAATGCCGCAGCACAGCCATTCCTGATCAGTTCCATATAAACCGGCATGGAGGCAGGATAGACGCTCAGTGTAAATTCATCGCTTCCGATATTGCTGCCCTTCATGATATCCGCCGCCGCACAGATATTTTCAAAACCTCCGCCCGCACAGCCTGCAATAATGCCCTGATCGACATAAAACCTGCCGTTACGGACTTTATTTTTTAGCGTAAAGTCTACCGCGCCGTCAAGACTGACCGCCGCACGGCGCTCCACATCCTCCAAAATGTCAGACAGATTCGCGTTTAATTCCTCGATCGTATAGGTATTGCTCGGATGGAACGGCATCGCGATCATCGGTCTGATCTCACTTAAGTCGATCTCGATCATGCCGTCGTAATACGCCGCCTGCCCCGGATTTAATTCTGCAAAGTCTTCGCTGCGCCCGTGAATGTCGAGAAATTCCCTGATCTGATCATCGGTCCTCCAAATGGAAGAAAGACAGGTCGTCTCGGTCGTCATCACGTCAATGCCGATCCTGAAATCCGGCGACAAAGAAGAAACACCCGGACCGACAAATTCCATGACCTTATTTTTCACATAACCGTTTCCGAACACCTCACCAATGATGGCGAGCGCCACATCCTGAGGTCCTACGCCGCGGACAGGCTCGCCGGTCAGATAGACGCCTACCACGCCCGGCATATTGATATCATAGGTCTGTCCCAAAAGCTGCTTGACCAGTTCCGGTCCGCCTTCCCCGACTGCCATAGTACCGAGCGCGCCATAGCGCGTATGGGAATCGGAACCTAAGATCATCTTCCCGCAGCCTGCAAGCATTTCCCTTGCAAACTGGTGAATGACCGCCTGATGGGGAGGCACATAAACGCCGCCGTAGCGTTTTGCACAGGATAAGCCGTACATATGGTCGTCTTCATTGATCGTGCCGCCGACCGCGCACAGGGAATTGTGACAGTTCGTCAGCACATAGGGCACGGGGAACTTCGTAAGCCCTGAAGCGCGCGCTGTCTGAATGATTCCCACAAATGTAATGTCGTGAGAAGTCAGCTTATCAAATTTGATCTTCAGCTTGTCCATACTGTCCGATGTATTATGTTCTTTTAATATCCCGTAAGCGATCGTTGCTTCTTTCGCCTTCTCCCTTGTCAGCGCACTACCGTCCGCCGCTCTGTCTCCAGCCTTATTTTTTACCATATCGAGCGCATCCGCACTGTCGGGAATCAGTTCTGTACCGTTGACCAGATACACGCCGCCTTCATACAGCTTCATGAATGTTTCCTCCGTTTTCTCTCAAATCTCAGGTTCCGCCCTGCGCGGCAAAGCGGCTTTCCTGATCGCCTTTTTCGATGCGGCTATTTGAATACCGCTTCTTTAGTATTATACGGGAAGTCCACGCCTTGTGCAAGCGTTTCCGCCGTCGATCCCCTGTCCCCCTTCTGTCCGCAATTTCCCCGCCTCCCGACCGCCGGTTTCCGTCTCTTTACCGTCAATTCGCGCCACTTTCAGTTGCAGTCAATTCCAAAAATTGCACGTCACGGTTGCTTCTCTTTTATCGCGCGCTATGCTATAATATTTTTAATTTATAAATTTTTCATATTTTATTTATACTCTGCACGCTACCACAGGAGGTATTTTGGCATGAGTTTTTCTGAAAAGCTATATATCCTGCGCAGCCGGACTAATTTGTCACAATCAGCTCTCGCGGAGGGGCTTAATGTCAGCCGCCAGACCATTTCAAAATGGGAACTCGGTGTTTCCTATCCCGAAATCGACAAGCTTGTTGCTATCAGCGATTTTTTTCACGTTACGACTGATTATCTGTTAAAGGATGATACCCTTGCCGGTACTCCGGCAAACCTTGACCGTCTTGTCCTTGAATTTTTAGGTTCGGCACAGGATATGGAGCAGATATCCGACGATCTGGTCGAAATCATGCGCGACGGTATCATTGACGAATCCGAAATGATACGGATGCAGTCAATCGTACATACATTAGACAATATTTCACGTATCATTGAGAATATCAAAAGGGGATTGTGCAGCGGTATCCAGGAGATCTGAGCAAACTGCCATGCGTTTGCCAGACCAGCGATATACTACTATTAACGCTCAATTATGGAGGATCTACATGAAAGCAAAAGACATTTATCTCGGAACAATGAAATTCGTCTGGCTGAAGCTCGGCCTCGGCGCCGCCGTCACCGTCGCTTCGGTCATCCTGCTCGCGCTCTGTATGCTGCTCGGTTCCGCATTCGGCGGCGCCGGTCTTTACATCCTGTTTCTTGTATGGGTCGTTCTGACTGACATCATTTACAAGGTCGTCATGCATTATTTTGGCTATATGATCAAGGCAGGACATGTCGCCGTGATCGCATCGGCAGTCACAACGGGCGTACTTCCCGAAAACCAGTTTGAATATGGCAAACAGATGGTGCAATCCCGCTTTGCCGCAAGTAACGTCTATTTTGTTGTTGACAAGCTTGTCGGCGGTGCCGTCCGACAGCTCCAAAAAGTTATCGGCAAGATCGGCGGCGCGCTTGACGCCGTACCCGGTATGGCGCAGATCACCAACATTCTCCAGACCTTTATCGGTATCGCACTTGGCTATGTCGACGAATGCTGCCTCGGTTACTGCTTCTTAAATAAAGAAAAAGGCGCTTTTCAGGCTTCCTGCGACGGCGTCGTGATCTATTTTCAGAATGCCAAGAGGCTGTTAAAGGACGCCGCTGTTACGACTCTGATCGTCATCCTCGGCACATTTGCGGCATGGATCGTTCCGTTTGGTCTGGTTGCCGTTATTTTCCGCGCTGCCGGATGGAATATGTTTGCAGGCGTGATCCTGGCATTGATCATCGCAATCGTGATCAAAGCCGCATTCATCGACAGCTGGATGCTCGTAAAAATGATGGTATCTTACATGGAAGTCGCACCTTCCACCCAGATCACGTTTGATCTTTATGACAAGCTCTGCGGCCTCTCTTCAAAGTTCAAGGAGCTGTTTGGAAAAGCAAAAGCAGAAGGTCCGATCCAGGCATCACCGGCCCCTGCCAGGGCAGCATCCGGCGGCGCACAGCCTTACGCAAATCCTGCGGCAGGACAGTTTACGGCGCCGCAAAACAATGGCTACGGACAGCCGCAGCAGCAGGGCAATCCAGGCGCCCAGACGCAACAGATGCAGGGCAATTCCTTCGGGCAGCCTCAGATGCAGAACAATTCGTTTGGACAGCCGCAGAACGCCGCACAGCGTTTCTGTCCGCAATGCGGTCAGGCAGTATCCACCGGTATGGCATTCTGCAATAAGTGCGGTGCAAAGCTGTCATAGAAAATTGCGGATCTTCGCGATTCGCCCGTTTAGGAAGATAAGGAGGGTTCTAAGCGGAAGAACCCTGCCACAGTAGGCGGAATGGAGGATCTTATGAAAAAAATGTATTGCCGTATATTGGCAGCACTGCTCTGCGTCCTTTGTTTATCAGGCTGCGGAAACGTCCATACTTATATGACATATACCTACAATGTCTCGACAGGAGACTCGGTCGATATAAAGCTTGACACTTCCGATGATTATCAGCTTACTTCCGACCTCCCGTTTGAAATCTCCAAAGACGGTCAGCTTCTCACCTCAGGCAGTTTCATCAATGCGGACGGTTATCAGATGTATGCCGGCGCGGTCGAGGAAGATGAGAATGCCAGTCTTTTGGAAAACGGCAGCACGGATACGATCGAATATTTTATGTGGAATTACAATAATTCCGAATATAATTACGCGATTCTGATCAAAAATTCCCAGACAGGTGTTCTTTTGGGCAATACGGTATCGGAAGAATCGGCAAAGGAAGTATTTAACCGGCTGCAGATCAGTCTGAACTGAGAAAAGCTTCCAGTTATCAGGGCAAAAGAACTGTCTTAAGACAGCTCAGCCCAAATACTCAGATATGTCGCAAAAAACGAACCGGATGCGGAAACTCCTCATCCGGTTCGTTTTTTTATTTTCGTTCCTGCCGCCCGGCAAGTCCTGTCTTATAGCAAGTCCTAAGCTATTTCTTGATCGTCACCTTATCAAGCTTCCAGATATCATCCACATATTCCTGAATGGTCCTGTCTGACGAAAACTTACCTGTGCATGCCACGTTCAGAATCGCACTCTTCGCCCATCCGGATTCATTTCTGTATGCCTCCTCGACCCTCTTCTGCGCATCGGCATAGGCCCTGAAATCCTTTAGGATAAAGTACGTATCTGCCTTTGAAGTACTCTGCGTATTCAGCAAAGAATTATACAGCGTACGGAACATCTCGGTATCCTGCACAAATGTACCATTGATGAGCTGCATCAGAACCCGTCTGACGTCCGGATCATTGTTAAAGATCTCCATCGGATCATAGCCGCCCTGATTCTCATAGCGGATGACTTCATCGGAGCTTAAGCCGAAAATAAACGCATTCTCTTCCCCGACTTCCTCGACGATCTCCACGTTAGCGCCATCCATTGTTCCAAGCGTCAGCGCACCGTTTAACATAAACTTCATGTTACCTGTTCCGGACGCCTCCTTGCTGGCTGTAGAGATCTGCTCGGACACATCTGCTGCTGCAAAAATAAGTTCCGCATTCGAAACACGGTAATCCTCGATAAATACGACTTTGATCTTTCCATTGATGGAAGCATCGTTATTCACGACATCTGCAACGGCATTGATCAGCTTGATCGTCAGTTTCGCATTGCGGTATCCGGCCGCCGCCTTAGCGCCGAAAATAAACGTGCGCGGATAGAACTTCATTGCCGGGTTGTCCTTTAAGCAATTATACAGATACATGACATGCAGGATATTCAAAAGCTGGCGCTTATACTCATGCAGACGCTTTACCTGTACGTCAAAGATAGAGCGCGGATCAACGGTAACTCCGTTATGCTCCAAAATGTACTGCGCAAGACGTACCTTGTTCTGATACTTGATATTCATGAACTCCTGCTGCGCCTTCTCGTCATCCGCATAAACTTTCAGCTTGTTGATCTTCGGCAGATCGGTGATCCAGTCCGAACCGACATGCGCCGTCACCCAGTCAGCAAGCAGCGGATTGCCGTGCAGCAGGAAACGTCTCTGCGTGATACCGTTTGTTTTATTATTAAACTTCTGCGGCATCATCTCATAGAAATCCTTCAGCTCCTGCTTCTTTAAGATCTCCGTATGCAGCCTTGCAACGCCGTTCACACTGTAGCTTGCGCAGATCGCCAAATGTGCCATCTTCACCTGACCGTCATAAATGATCGCCATCTTGCGGACCTTCTCATGATTGCCCGGATACATCTGCTCGATCTGAAGAATAAAGCGGCGGTTGATCTCCTCGACGATCTGGTACACACGCGGAAGCAGACGGGAAAACAGCTCGATCGGCCATTTCTCAAGCGCCTCCGACATGATCGTATGATTCGTGTATGCGCAGGTCTTTGTCGTCACATTCCACGCCTCGTCCCATGTCAGATAATACTCGTCCATCAAAATACGCATCAGCTCCGCAACCGCAACAGTCGGATGCGTATCGTTTAACTGGAACGTTACCTTTTCGTAGAACTTGCGGACGTCGTCATGCGCCCTCATATACTTCGCAACCGCAGCCTGCACGGATGCAGATATGAAGAAATACTGCTGCTTTAAGCGCAGCTCCTTGCCTGCATAATGATTGTCATTCGGGTAGAGCACCTCCACAATGTTGCGCGCTAAGTTCTCCTGCTCCACCGCTTTCTGATAATCGCCCTTGTCAAAGGAATCCAAACGGAAACAGTCAACCGGCTCCGCATCCCAGATTCTGAGCGTATTGACGATACCGTTTCCATAACCGACGATCGGGAGATCGTACGGAACTGCCTTTACTACCTGATAATTCTCCTGATAATAATTGTTTCTTCCGTTCTCATCCACGCGGCACGCCACATAACCGCCGAATTTTACTTCTTTTGCATACTCAGGTCTGCGCAGTTCAAACGGGTTACCGTCCACAAGCCAGTTATCCGGAACCTCGACCTGATATCCGTCCCGGATCTCCTGCTTAAACATACCGTAACGATAACGGATACCGCAGCCATATGCCGCATATCCGAGTGTGGCAAGAGAGTCAAGGAAGCATGCAGCCAGACGTCCGAGACCGCCGTTTCCAAGCGCTGCATCCGGCTCCTGATCCTCAATCACATTGATATCCACGCCAAGCTCCAAAAGCGCGTCTCTCGCATCATTATATGCCTGCAGGTTGATCATCATATTTCCAAGCGCACGGCCCATCAGAAATTCCATCGAGAGGTAATATACGATCTTCGGGTCTTTCTTCTCATATTCCTCCTGCGTATCCATCCAGTTCGTGATGACCTGATCCTTTACCGCATAGGAAACCGCCTGAAAGATCTGCTGGGGAGTCGCCTCCTCCATCGTCTTGCGATACAGAGTTTTTACATTGTAAAGCACGCTGCGCTTAAATAATTCTTTGTCAAATCCCTTGCCCGCTGCTGTCGTCTTTTTTGGCATGACGCCGTCCTCCTTCATATAAGTAATTCCTGTTTCTTCCTGTCCATTATAGCGTATCTGCCAAAGAATGAAAATACATTAGCGGTAAAATTGTTATTCTTTTCGAAAAAATTATTCTGTCAGGCTGATGCTGTGCCATTCATAGATCGTTTCTTTCAATTCCCCGTCCTCCGTTATCTGAACTTCAGTCATCCAGTACAGATACTCTCCTGCCAGAAAGAGATAACGGTTCGGCGAACCCTCCGCGTCCCCGCCCTCATATTCATCAAGTCTTATAAGCTCCTCGTTCACGCCGTCCCTGTAGCGGCAAAGCATCTTTCCCCTTGTATAGTAAACAGACTCCCCGTCGCTCACAAACCCGTCATACGGCCATACGCCCAGATCCGTATCCGTACCCGACATCATATCCATGACATGAAGGGTCGATTCTTTATAACTGCTGCCCGTCACCGCGATCAGATAATCACCTGCAGCAAGCGGACGCATCATTGTATTCCCCAGATAGGACACCTCCTGTCCGGTCCTGTCATAACCAAGCAGATAGCCTTGCATATAATAGGCCGCATCCGCCGCCTGCACCGCATTAAAAAGAATATAATCTTCCGATACGGTAAACAGCGCCGGCTGCCAGTCCGTATTCGGCATCGCCTCAATTGTATGAACCGCTCCATCGTCATATCCCAGCAAAAACACACCGCCCTCCGCATTGACCAAAAGTCCCTCGTCGGTAAGGACAAACTCTCCGTGCGGTTTGTCAAAGAGAACGGTCTTTTCCTTAGACGCAATATTGAGCCGCATGATGGCTCTGCCCTCATCCAGAGCGACATAGTACAAATTGCCGTCCCTTTCCTGCAAATAATTTCCTGCCCCGTCCGCCAGCCTGATACGTCCGCTTCCGTCGGCTCTGCTTCCATAGATCGCACGTTCCTCCATATCGGTAAAGTAGATCATGCCATTGTCTCCCGTGCACAAATATCCATAGCTCTTATAATTGGAATTTCTGACAGCCTGATCCGCGTCGGTGTGGATCTTCAAATCACTCCATTGTCTGAAGGGAAGCTCTGCCAATTCCGTGGGTGCGGATCCGTCCTTCGTACCCTGACTCATAACTTCCGAATCGGGAATCGCCGCCTCCTCCCCATAATAATCCATATAGACCTCCTGCTTAACACCCGCGGTATCTATATCAGGCGTCCGCCCCCGCCGGGCCTGCATGCCGTGAATACCATATCCAAGCAGCAATACTGCCGCCAAAGATACGAAAACGCCCGCCGCCGCAGTCAGTTTTCTTCTTCCTCCGCCGTAATACCAAAACATCCGCTTCATTTTTGTATCGAGCCGCGCCCCCGGCTTCCGCGCATCCTCCCCTCCGCCTGCTTTGTCATCTATCCCTTCCATGTTCTCCAGCTCTTTTTCCGCATAATCACCCAATACTTCTTTCAGCCATTCCGTTTCTTTCTTATTTCCCTCTGTCATGATCCTCATCCTCCTTTATTCTTTTTAGAAGCTCACGTTTCGCCCGGTGCAGCCGCATCTCAACCGCATGGCGCGAAATATGAAGCGCCGTCGCAATATCCTGTCCGCTCATTTCCGCATAATATTTCATCCATAGCAGTCTGCACATCTCCTCAGGCAGGCGGGAAAGCGTTTCCCGCACCTTTTCTTTTTGCGCGTCATCCCCTTGTTCCGGTCTGTGTATCGGTTCAGACATACCGGTATCATACGCCCGTCTCTCCGGCGTCACCGTGATTTCCTCCCGAAGCGCGCAGCTCTGACGTTTCCTTTCATCGCGCAGCATATTCAATGCTGCGTGCCTGACAACGCAGATCACCATGTAATAAAGTTCGTCCGGTGTCAGCGCATCATAATGTTCCCTCATCCGCAGCAGCCGGACAAACGCGGTATGCACCGCATCCTCTGCCTCATTCCGCCGTCCGAGAATGCGATATGCCGCTCGGTATAAGCAGTCGCGATGCTCACGATACAACGCCTCTATTTTCTGATTCCATCCCTGCTCCTGCTTCACTGCTTTCCTCTCCTTTTTCACCGCTCCTGCGCGGACTTCCGCGATCCGTCCGTCTCACATGACTTTTTTGTCCTTTACTATATAAACACATCAGAACCGGTATTTCTCACTATAAAATAGAATTATTTGCAATCAGAACATATTTTCTGCCACTTTTATTGATATTTATATAGATTTTATAATAACAGTCAAAAAAAGAACCCGCCGTGAACTGACCTCCAACCGTTAGGTTTTTGGTCTGATTTTGGGTGGAAAGTTCACTTAAGGTTCTTCTTAAATCTCTTTACTCTTTATAAAATTTCTCCGCTCATTCATATTGAGCGCTGCACGGCTCCGCTTATTCCTTTTTCTGCCTGCCATCCTCCATATAAATCATGCGGTCCGCCTGCTCTGCGAGCGCAAGATCATGCGTCACCATCACGATCGTCATTCCGTCCCTGTGCAGCCGGTGCAGCAGATCCATGATCTTCTGCCCGTTCTCCTGATCCAGATTGCCTGTCGGCTCGTCAGCCAGCAGGACCCCGGGATGGTTCACGATCGCCCGTGCAATCGCCGCTCTCTGCTGTTCCCCGCCTGAAAGCTGCGCCGGATAAGCGCGAAATTTACTGCCAAGCCCAACGGATACAAGCGCCTCCTGCGCGCGTCTCTTCCTCTCCCGGTACTTCACATGTGCATAGCCAAGCGGCATTGCAACGTTATCTACGGCATTCAGCTCTTTGGCAAGATAAAACGCCTGAAACACAAAACCGATGCTCTGATTGCGGAACCGTGCCAGTTCACGGGTATTCATATCACTGATCTTCTGTCCGCAGAATAAATATTCTCCCGAAGTCTGCCTGTCCATACCTCCCATAATATTCAGAAGCGTGCTCTTTCCGCAGCCGGAACGCCCCGTGACTGCTACAAACTCCCCTTTCCCAATATTCAGGCTGATGCCTCTGAGCGCCTCGGTCACGGAATGGTTTTTCTTTTTTCCGCTCTCATACCGTTTTACAATCTCTTTCAGCAGCAAACACGATTCCATCTGACTCTGCCCTCCCGTCCTTTTCAAATAGATTGTATGATTTTATTTGAAAATTCATATATCATCTATGATTCTTTCAATGCCCCGGCAAGCTGCTTTCCTTTTACAAGCAATGTGGCTGAGCCGCAGATGATCATTGCCGACAATGCGCTGATTCCGAGACATGCAAACACTGCTTCCCCATGCATGGTTCCCGTCATGGAGAGCGCAGCAATATGCACCCGTGATACCGACGGACCGGAACAGACGACTCCGATCAGCGTTCCCGCCATGATCACGCCGCCGGCCTCCGCTAAAAGCTCTGCAAACAGTCCCGCATATGTCGCGCCGCATGCAACCGAGACTGCGTTTGTTTTTTCCCTCCGGTGAAGGATCAGAATAAACGCGCCGATCATGCCGCTTGTCGTGATCGCAAGCACGGAAACGCCCAGCCAGAGCAATGTGCGATACGGGATCATCAAATCCGCCGCACTGTTGTGCAGCTTCACCGACTGCTGGGTCAAAGAAAAATGATAATCCGTTCCCGCGCCGTTCAGCTCTTTGACAAATTCGACGAGGACATGAAAATCAGCCTCCCGGTTTCCCGGAAAGAATTGAACGGATACCTTGCCGTTTAATCCTTCTGCCTCTGCAAGCAAATTCATCCGTTCGATTGGAAGCATGATGCAATCCGTTAATAAGATCTGATCGTCTGCGGAAATACTGTCATAAGAACCGCTGATCACACGCTCCTCCAAAGCAGCCGGCGTCGGCGTCAAAGCACTGATCCGGCACTCCCAATCCTCTCCGGACAGGATCCTTCCGCCGGATACGGTCAGCGAGGAAAGCCCGAATGCCGTTTTCTCCTGCCCTTCCATCAGCCCGCTTCTTTGCAGTGTCTCCGCCGCCCTGCTGCCGATGCAGCCCTGCTCCGGAACGCCGTCAAACCCGAGAAGCGCTCCGCTTTCCTCATCCACAAAGACCAGGCAGACCGTTTCCCACTCTCCCGTATCAGGAATCGCGACCGTTCCCTGCACATAGGGCAGATATAGCATATCAAATCCTTTCGCTCCCTCCTGCTGCCGCAGCCGTTCCATCTGCCCAGGCGTTACCGGAAATCCGTCAGGCTGATAGTTCGTTCCCGTAAGATAACAGGTGAGCTGAACCGCATCCCTCCCGATTCCCTCATCGATCCTGCGAACGGTATCATCACACGACATGGTCGTATTCAGACAATACGAAAACAGATACATTCCGACAGCCGCCTGAATCAAAAGCAGCAGATACATTTTTTTATGCAGCCAGATCATTCTGCCTGTTTTTCTGAAAAAATAATCCATCCTACGATACTGCCCCCTCAGAACCCTTTTCCCCATATATCTTACTACGGGGCTTGTTTCTCTTACCCGCGCATGCTTTCGCCTGATCTTGATCCTCTGCTTGCACGTACTTTCACCCGGTCTTGATCCTCCGCCTACGCATGCTTTTACCCGGTCTTGATCCTCCGCCTGCGCATGCTTTTACCCGGTCTTGATCCTCCGCCTGCTTACACTTCCGCTGAGTACGGATCCGGTCAATGTTCTTCTTTAAGCAATGATGCAGGAGTCGTTCCTTTCGCCGCCTGCAGATACACGATCCCTGACACCGCCGCCACGATCAGAAACAGCGCTCCCACGATGCAGAGCAACATCCACAGCGACGGATAACCGTACACCGTACGCATATTCCGGATCACGATCGGAAACAGCAGCAGATCAAGCAGCAGGGCACAGGCTGTCAAGATCCCGTTCTCCGCAAGAAGCTCTCCGTAAATGCGCAGTCCCGTTGCTCCCATACTGATCCGCAGCCCGATCAGATACCGCTCCTCGCAGACTTTTCCACTCAAGATCAGAATAATGCTGATCAGCGCCGTGACCAGCACAACGCTTCCTTTTTTCATTTTATCTGCAATCTGCATTTGAATAGACTCCACATAGGGAGCGTTGATCTCTTCTCCCCACGCAAAGTCCAAAACAGTATCGGCAAAATCGAGACTCGACATTGGAAAGCGGATCGCAGAGTCCCGGTCCCTCATGCGAAATGACAGTCGAAACTGCATGCTGTCACCTGCCGCAAGCTCCTCCATACAGCGGTACGGAACCGCAGCGACCCCATACATTTTGGGCACGTTGACCTGTCCGACCACTTCATATTCCTCCCCCAAAAGCGAAACCGTCTCTCCGACCGACACGCCAATCTCATCCCTGATCAGACAGACATGCGCTCCCTGCATATATTCCTCCGCAGTGATCATCCTGCCTTTTTCCAGTTCAAAGCCTTCCAGTTCAAAATATTCGGGCGTCACGCCCGCTATGCCGAGCGTATTCACCTCATGCTCCGTCAGCCATAAAACGCTTGTATACGCGATATATCCGCACTTTGCAACCCCTTCCGTAACTACCCGTTCTTCTATTTGCTCCGGCGGGAAATAGACGCTCCGGCAGTCGGCAACGATCCGGTTCTGCGGATCCTCATAGCGGCACAGCACCAGATTATCCAGCATAAAGCTGACCGTCGAAAGCACGGCAATCGGAAACATCAGACCGATTGCAACCGTCACGACAACGACCATATTCAAAATCCGATGATGATATAATACATGCAAAAGACCTCTCATACCGCTCTACCTCATAAGGATGCGCTCCAGTTCCCCTAAACTGACTTCTCCGACAAATTCCCGCTCCGAACCGCGCAAAATCTCAAAACTCGGATACCAGCTAATTCCGTATACTTCCCGAAACAGCCCGAAATCATCGCCGGCTTCTCCTTCCTCTTCCGTTTTATCCCGATAAATCCGCACCACATCATACCGTTCGCTGACTTCCTCCGAATCGATCAATTCATCTTCCGCCTCGCAGTCACCGCATCCCTTCATTGCAAAATATATGATCTGCTGTTTATCTGATTCCGCTTGAAAATACCGCTCAAGCAAATAAGCATCCGCCTGTTCTACCAGCTTTTCCTGCGGCACAATTTCCAATGCGATCAGTTTTTGAATGATCAGCTCCAGCTTATCCGTGCGAAAAACAACCGTCCCCTCCCCGTCAACCAGGTAAAACGTCGGCAGGGAAGTCGCCAGCATCAGGTTTTCATCCAGACAGTAACAGTACTCGCGCGATATCCCGTACTTTTCTTCCAGATTGCGCGGTACTGAATTGGAGTAAAGATATGCATATCCGATTTCATCCGTTCCGAATACCCCCATCAGATCCCGCAAGGTATCCATGCTGCCAAGGCAGCCGCCGCACGAATCGGATAAGTAAACAAGCAGATTCATCTCCTTTTCAATCGGCGGACCGCTCAGGTTTTTACCGTCCGTATCGACCACCGGCAGAATCGAGACATGATCTCCGTTTTCCAGATAGATGGACTCCAAAAGAGCTGCCTGTCCGCTCTGCTCCTCTTGGATGTCCTGCATCTGCTGTCCCTCTGCCTCTTGTAAATCTCCCTGCATCTGCATGCTTTGCAGTTCGGAATCGTTTTGCCCTGCAGATCCGTCCTGCATAGGTTGAAACCTTGTAAAGCTCCAAATATGTACTCCCGCGGAAACGGTCAACATACACGCAAGTATCACTGTCGCAAGTTTCCATTTTCTACTCACTTGTTTCCCGCTCACTTGCTTTTCATTCTCTGCATTTATCGCGCCCTGTTCTTTCTGAGTACTTTCGGCGTGACCCGCATCGTCCCAATCCGTAATTTTTTGTTCCCCCATTTGCGTTTTCCCCTATCTGCAGCTCTATTTTTTCTCAAAGTAATACACCGTCTTCCATAGCGAATCGACCGCATAAATGTGATCGTCGTCCACCACGTCGAGATAAAACGGATAATTTGCCGGCTCGTTCTCGAAGTTTGTCATATCACGCTCATCTCTGTCAAACAGACAAACCGCCGACTCTGCTTGTCCATCCATAGTCAATAAATTCAACTGTTCACCGCTTAGCGAGATTGCGTAGATCCGACTATTCGATATACAAAAGTCAGCCGGAGTATAAGCATATGGAAACTCCGCAATCTGGTCAAAACCGTCACCGGCACATTTTAGGAGAAAATTATTACCGAGTAAATTAACCTGCGAACGCGACTCACCAATATAGCAAAGTGTAAACGTATTTGCCGCATAGACTTCTCCTTCCCATTCAGCCAGTACGCCGGAAATATGCGGTTCAAGCGGTGTTGCCTTTCCGTTTTCCGCAATATAATAAACTGCCGCATCCTTCACATAATTGGTCCAAACACTCATATAGATCGTACCGTTCCCATCTACCGCCATATCATGCATGAACACCGTTCTTTCAAAATAAACACCGGTATACGGTACTTCTTCCTGAAATCTCATCTCCTTATCAAAGATCTGCACTCTGTGATTTCCCTGATCAAGCACATAGATCAGGTCATTATGACGAATAATTGCCGTAGGGTTCGTAAAATTACCCGGTTCCGCGCCAAGTTCACCGTACGAAGCTGTCCGGTTTCCCTCTACATCAAGTTCCACAACACAGTTGTTGTCAAAATCACAAACATATACTTTATCTTCCAGCGCACAGATCCCATAAGGTCTCCCAATTCCGGTCTGTTCCTTTGACCATATATGCACGTCATATTCTCCATCACTTTCACTGAATAAAGCCTCCGGGGATATTTCAAATAATTCCTGCGCCTCCTGCTCCGTATACACCGGAACTTCCGTCGGAAATTCATGCTCCCGCTTCTCTTTCGATCCACACGAAGTTATGAAAAGAATGCTCCACAGTACGCAAAACGCCAGCCTTCTTTTGGGAACTACTGTCTGCATAACCCTCTCCTTATTTCAAATTTGTTTATATTATCATCCAATCTTTTTTATGTATAGAATTTCAGGCAGGACAGTTCCCTTTTATCTACAACATTGTCCCGACGGATGACTCCATTCAATTGTTATATTGCTTCCATAGGTGATCGTCTTGTAATTATAGTATTTTCCCGGATTCTTGCTGTCATAGCATAGAGGCGTTCTGCAGCTATCCGGTAATTTTACCGTGTACGCGTTTTCCTGCGCATACACACTGTTTCCCATCAATAGTACAAAAAATAGCATTCCTGCCACTATCTTTTTTAGACGAACCACCAGCTCCACCTTTCTCCTGCTGTCCTGCCTGAAATCTTACCCCCCCCCTTTATGCACTTATCCATTCTTATTTTTTCTCAAAGTAATACACTGTCTTCCACAGTGAATCGACCGCATAAATATGATCGTCGTCCACCACGTCGAGGTACCACGGGTACTCCAACGGTTCATTCAGGATATTAGAGTCATCCCTCTTTCCGGTTTCACAGATATAAACTGCGGAATCCAGCTCTCCCTGCATGGACAAACGGTTAATCTGCACATCTGCACCCTCCCACTTCATGCGCACAGAAATTGCATAAATCATATTATCCACGATACAAAAATCCGCAGGAGCATAACCAAATGGAAGCTCGGCGAGCTGGTCAAGTCCGTCATTTCTGCACTCAAGGAAAAAGCAGGGTCCGCCCCTCCCTGCCACAAAACATTTTACTTTACCATCCCTTCCCGGAAGCTCCACATAGTCCTGATAATACCAAAAGGCGCTCATAGCATACACATCACCGTCATATTCCGCAAGCACTCCGCCGATTCGCGGCAGGATCGGATTGGTGCTCCCGTCCTCTGAAATGTAGTAGACCGCCGTCCTGATATCGCTGCTTTCCCAAACGCTTAGATAAATCGTTCCGTCCGCATCAATCGCCATATCCTGAAAATATACATTTTCGCTGAAGGATCTTCCCCGATACACAACCTCTCTTAGATAATTCATGTTTTCGTCATAAATCTGAATCCGGTGATTGCCCTGATCCAGCACATAAATCAAATCATCGTGATGCAAAATAGCAGTCGGATTTCGAAACTGTCCCTCCCCCTCGCCATACTCGCCGTATGATGCAATTCGATTTCCGCTCTTATCTAATTTCACCACACACGACTCATCAAAGTCGCACACATAAATCGCATCCCCAACCGCACAGATGCCATAGGGTCTTCCAATTCCTGTCTGCTCCGCATCCCATATATTTACATTATAGACTTCCTCATACTCGTCACATAAAGGATCATCCGGTATATTATGAAATTCTTCTGCTTCACTCTCTGAATACATGACCGGAATTGTTTCAGGCAGCGTCCTCCCGGTTCCGGTATTTTCTTCTTTTGTATTACCGCAGGCAGACAATAACAAGCCACCCGTTAATATCGTCAATACCCCTATACTGTGCTTCATCATTTACAGCCCCTTTCTTGCTATTCTATTTTTTCTAAAAAATAGATGGTTTTCCAAAGCGAATCAACTGCATATATATGATTATCATCTATCACATCAAGATACCACGGATACTCAATCGGCTCACTAGAAATATTGGAATAATCTCGCTCCTCTCTTTCAAAAATATAAACCGCAGAGCCTAATTTTCCGTTCATCATGAATCGATTCATTTGAATATTCAAAGGGTCATAAAGCGTAATCGCGTACAACACCTCGTCTTCAATAAAAAAGTCTCCTGCCGCATACTTATAAGGCAATTCACACAATTGTTCCAATCCACTTTTTGTACACTTGAACAAAAAATTTGATCCAAATGTAGCTCCTCTTGCTAATCCATTAGATGTTTCAACATAAAACAGACTGTATATATTAATTGCATAAACTTCTCCTTGGTACTCTGCTAAAACACCGCTGATATGCGGCTCCAACTGATTCAACGTTCCCTCGTCCGATATATAATAAATAGCCGCATCTTCAACAAAATTTTCCCATTCACTCAAAAAAACAGTCCCGTTCTGATCAACTGCCATATCATGAAAAAACACATTTTTCGAAAAAACAACCCCTGTATAAGGTATCTCTTTTTGATAATTCATTTCCAAATCAAAAATCTGTATTCTATGATTTCCCTGATCTAGTATATAAAGAGAATTCTCGTGACAGATTATGGCTGTTGGATTTACAAAATTCCCCGGTTCTGCACCAAGCTGTCCATATGAAGTGAGTGGTTCTCCACTCAATGCCAGTTGCACGATACGATGCCCTGAAAAATCTGAAACATAAATACAATTTTCTAAAACACATATTCCATATGGACTATTAATCCCTGTTTGCTTTTTGGTCCACCTATGTATAATATACTCATCCTTATAGTTTTCAAATAATTGCTCGCCATCCTCATTCCATACTCTCTCTAACTCAATTTCTGTATAGATTGGAATTTCATAATTTACCACCTCTTCTTTTTTACTACAACCTAATAATATACAAAGCATCAGTGTAAAAACACATATAACTTTCTTACTTTTATCTATACAATAGCTTTTCACATCCCACTCCCTTATCACCATTCAGGCAGAACAACCATCAACTATCTACAACACTCTCCTGTGGGGCTATTTATTATTACATATTTTCCAGTCATTGCTCTTGCCAAAAATCGATGATAGTTCTCTAAGTTCTTACTATCATAACATAGTGGCGATCTGCACTCATCACTTATCTGTTCCGTTATAACAAAGGAATCGTCCGCATGCGCACTCAAAACGCTGCCCAGCATCAAAATCGTCGCCGTTAATACCAATAATCTCTTTTTTCCTCTCATCTGAAATTCCTCCTATTCTCATTTGTTCTGCCTGAACTATAATTTCACTATCCACTGTTATCTCACACTACATCCTACGTGTGTATCAACACTACAACTATAGCACATCACATCATACTAATCAAGCTTTTTTTAGTTTATTTCCCCAAAATAGCAAAACAAGCGACAGTGATTCTCCTCTGCCGCTTGTCTCATTCAATTCCTATTTAATTTGCACTGCACAACTATTCAGCGCCGACAATATACCAATTGACATCATCCGGCTGCACATACCGCCGCTTTGCCTCTAGCGCCTTATCCCGTGCTTTTACGACACCTTCTCCACGCCGAGCTTCACATTCTCCCCGTTAATGTTCCACTCTTTTCCGGCTTCGCAGTCCGCATCTGTGACAAACGAGTCGGCAAGCACCTTCTCGCCGATCGCCTGCCGGTGTTTGTCGATCAGACGCGCGATTTTGTCATTGCCGCTCACATAGACCGTAATGTGATCCATGACCTCGAATCCGCTGTCCTTTCGCATCGTCTGGATCTTACTGATGATCTCGTAAACAAAGCCTTCCTCGATCAGCTCTTCCGTCAGGTTCGTATCTAATACGATCGCCGTATCATGATCGCTTTCTGCAACATAGCCCTCCTTCTGCGTCACCTCGATCAGCAGATCTTCCTCGGAAAGCGAGACTTCTGCGCCATCCACATCAAAGGCAAGCACTCCTTTTTCTTTCAGCTCCTTCATCGCCGCATTCCCGTCAAGTCCTGCCAGATGCTCTTTTATGCCGCCAAGCTGCTTCCCATATTTAGGTCCGACTGTCTTTAACTGCGGCTTAAAGCTATAGCTCGTAAATTCGCTGACCTCGTTCGTAAATACGATCTGCCTGATATTCAGCTCATCCCTGACAATATCCTGATAGAACGCATCCAGCTCCCTGTCAGTCTTGACGAACATTGTCCCGATCGGCTGGCGGTTCTTGATATTGGCGGTATTGCGCGCCGCGCGTCCCATGACGACAAGCTCCAATACCTCCTCCATATCCGCCTCCAGTTTCGAATCGATCATGGATTCCTCCACCTTCGGGAAATCGCACAGATGAACGCTCTCCGGCGCCGATGCGTCGATGCTGCACACTAGATTGCGGTAGATCAGCTCGGTCATGAACGGCACCATCGGAGCCGCACATTTTGCGATCGTCACAAGCGCCGTATAAAGCGTCATGTAAGCGTTGATCTTATCCTGCTCCATGCCCTTCGCCCAAAAACGCTCACGGCTTCTTCTGACATACCAGTTGCTCATTTCATCCACAAAATTGTCCAGTACCTTGGCTGCCTCCGGAATGCGATAATTGTCCAAATGCTCATCCACCGCACGGACTGCCGTATTCAATTTTGAAAGCAGCCATTTATCCATGACCGGAAGCTTCTCATATTCCAATGAATACTTCGTTGCGTCAAATTGATCAATATTCGCATACAGGACAAAAAACGCATAGGTATTCCACAAGGTTCCAAGGAATTTACGCTGTCCCTCCTGCACCGCTTTCCCGTGGAACCGGTTCGGCAGCCACGGCGCGGAGTTGATATAGAAGTACCAGCGGATCGCATCCGCCCCGTACGTCTCAAGCGCCTCAAACGGATCGACCGCATTCCCTTTGCTCTTAGCCATTTTCTGGCCGTTTTCATCCAGCACAAGACCAAGCACGATCACATTCTCGTAGGGCGATTTGTCAAAGAGCAGCGTGGACTCCGCCATAAGCGAATAAAACCATCCGCGCGTCTGATCGACAGCCTCTGAAATAAACTGCGCCGGGAACTGCGATTCAAACAATTCCTTATTTTCAAACGGATAATGATGCTGTGCAAACGGCATTGCGCCCGAATCAAACCAACAGTCAATGACCTCCGGTACGCGCTTCATCGTCCCGCCGCACTTCGGGCAGGTGCAGGTGATCTCATCCACATACGGTCTGTGCAGCTCGACCGTGCGCGCTGCCGGATTGCCGCTTAATTTTTCCAATTCCTCACGGGAACCGACCGACTCCTGGTGCGCGCAGCTTTCGCACTCCCATATATTGAGCGGCGTCCCCCAGTAACGGTTCCTCGAAACGCCCCAGTCCTGAATGTTTTCCAGCCAGTTGCCGAAACGTCCCTCTCCGATCGAGGGCGGAATCCAGTTGACCGTTTTATTATTGCGCACAAGCGCATCCCTGACCGCGGTCATTTTGATAAACCACGACTCGCGTGCATAATAAATGAGCGGCGTATCACAGCGCCAGCAGAACGGATAATCATGCTCGAACTTCGGCGCGTCAAACAGCTTACCCTCTTTGTCAAGATCTTTTAAGATTTCCGGATCCGCCTTTTTTACAAACAGCCCCGCATACGGCGTCTCCCCCGTCATATTTCCTTTTCCGTCGACAAACTGCACGAACGGCAGATCATATTTCCTTCCGACCTGCGCGTCGTCCTCGCCGAATGCCGGCGCAATATGGACAATACCGGTACCGTCGGTCATTGTGACATAGGAATCGCAGGTCACATAATGTCCTTTTTTATGCTGTTTTTCTGCAGCGTCGCCGGCACATGAAAACAGCGGCTCATATTCCTTGTATTCTAATTCCTTTCCGCTGCAGGTTTCAAGCACCTCATATGCCGGGGCGCCCTCCGCGCCAAGCTTTCCGAGTACCTGATCTGACAGCGCCTGCGCCAGATAATAGACATAGCCGTCCGCCGCTTTTACTTTGCAATATACCTCCTCAGGATTCACGCAAAGCGCCACATTCGACGGCAGCGTCCACGGCGTTGTCGTCCATGCCAGAAAGTATGCGTCCTCGCCCTTCACCTTAAAGCGCACGACTGCGGACCGCTCTTTGACAGCCTTGTAACCCTGCGCAACCTCATGCGTGGAAAGCGGCGTCCCGCAGCGCGGGCAGTACGGCACGATCTTAAAGCCTTTATATAATAATCCTTTATCCCAAATCTGTTTTAATGCCCACCACTCAGACTCGATAAAGTTATCGTGATAGGTCACATACGGATCATCCATATCCGCCCAAAAACCGACCGTCTGGGAGAAGTCCTCCCACATGCCCTTGTATTTCCAGACCGATTCCTTACATTTTGAAATAAACGGGTCTAATCCGTACCCCTCAATCTGCTCTTTTCCGTCCAGACCAAGCAGTTTCTCCACTTCAAGCTCTACCGGAAGCCCGTGCGTGTCCCACCCTGCTTTCCGCGGAACCATATATCCCTTCATTGTGCGGTAACGCGGAATCATATCTTTGATCACGCGCGTTAAGACATGCCCGATATGGGGCTTTCCGTTAGCAGTCGGCGGTCCGTCATAAAATGTATAGGTCTCCCCGTCTTTCCTCTGCTCCATTGACTTGCGGAAAATGTCATGCTCTTTCCAGAATTCACTGACTTCCTTTTCACGCTCCACAAAATTTAGATCCGTTGTTACTTTTTGATACATTTTCGTGCTCCTTTCTCTCAGATGAATGTTAGGCAATTGCGAAACACACTTTGATAACATATATCGATGAATGTGACAGGCGTTTCCAAAGATACAAAAAAGACTTCGTCCCGCAACAGGACGAAGTCTTAGTTCGTTTACCACCTCTTACAGCATACGGCCGCCCCGCATCATGCGGATCCGGTTTATATGGTCCCCTGTAACGCTGGGGCTGCGTCAGCACTTACTTACCGCCAGGCTGCTGTCTGGCTTTCGGACTGTCGTCCGGCTTTCAGGCTGCGACTCGAAAGTGATTTTCCCCTCATTCGTACTCATACCGGTCTCGCACCTCCGCCGGCTCGCTGTGAATTTCCGAATCAGGCTACTGTCTTTGTCAGCGTCTTTCTTATATTATAGAAATTCTATTCATCTCTTCATGCTTTTTGCTATTATAATGCGTTCGTTTCGTCTTTGTCAAGACTTATGAAAAGTCAAAGGTGTTATAAATTTCACCCGACTGATAATCCATAACTTCTATTTCGTTATTGCCGCCATAAAGCTCAACATAAATGAGCCCGTCCGTTACTTCGAAATAGTAGAAACTGTCATCACAGATGATGCTGTCAGGAATGGTCTCCAGATCCGACGTCAGATATTCCTCAATGTCAAGCTTATGCACTTCCATTCCGTTATTTGCAGAATAGTAGATCGAACCGTCTGCAAAATAGATATCCTGATTCAGGTCAAAGTCCTGAAGATCCTCCGCGATCAGCTCATAAGCGCTGCCGTCCTCCGTCGTCAGTAGCATATCTCCGTCAGGCGTATTAAACGCAAAGAAGATATGTCCGCTGATATCAAACGCCGTCAGACAGCTGACGTTTTCCAGATTATAGTCGGAAAGTGCGAACAGTGTCTGCTTGTCAGTACCGTCCAGCTTCATCTTGCACATGGTATGGTCATCGAGCCGCTCATAGTATACATATCCGTCGAGAATATAATAATACCCGAGCGAATCCATATCGACCTTCTCATTGCTTCCGCTCACCGGATCATAGCAGTACAGTTCATAATAGTCATCATAATTATCGTAATAGATCAATCCCTCATAGTAAGAGAACGAACATACCTGTGTTCCGTTCAGCAAAAGCTCCGGCTGCGCGCCTTCCTTCATATCAATTTTGTAGAAAGCATACGTCCCTGTATCGGAATCCCTCGACGTAAAATAAACATCATCGTTGATCACGGCAAAATATCTGACGTCAAAATCGACAAGCGAGTATGCAACCTGTGTATCTGCATAAACCAGATTATATCCATCCCACTGATTGTTCTTAAGCAGAATGTAGCTGTCTCCGTAATATCCGGTAAAAGAAGCACGATAATCCGTCACAGAACCCTGTGTTGCAATGCCAGGATCGATCTCCGGTACATCTGGCTGGTCAGGCTCCTCGGTCGGTTCCGGTTCATCGGTCGGCTCCGGTTCGTCGGTCGGTTCCGGTTCGTCGGTCGGTTCCGGTTCATCGGTCGGTTCCGGCGTTACCACTTCCTCCGGTGCAGAAGTCGGACCGGATGCAAGTGAACCCGGACCGCTCTCCGGCTTATCATCCTTCTTGTTTAACACGATGCCGACAATGATTCCCACGATCGCAAGGAAAATGACAACGATCACACCAACTACTACACCAAGCTTTTTCTTGTTTTCCTTCTGTTGCTGCTGATAACCGGGACTCCCTGCGCCATAACCATATGTAGGATTATTAAATCCGCCGCCCGGCTGATTCGGAGCGTAACCCTGATTCATGCCAAAGCCCTGATTCATGTTGGCATCGCCCTGGCCCATGCCAAAGCCCTGGTTCATACTGCCCGGCTGATTCATACCGAAGCCCTGATTCATATTCGCGTCGCCCTGACCCATGCCAAAGCCCTGATTCATGCCAAAGCCCTGGTTCATGTTCGCATCGCCCTGGCCCATGCCGAAGCCTTGGTTCATATTCATGTCTCCCTGGCCCATGCCGAAGCCCTGGTTCATATTCATGTCTCCCTGGCCCATGCCGAAGCCCTGGTTCATATTCATGTCTCCCTGGCCCATGCCGAAGCCCTGATTCATGTTCATGTCTCCCTGGCCCATGCCGAAGCCCTGATTCATGTTCGCGTCGCCCTGACCCATTCCAAAGCCCTGGTTCATGTTCGCGTCGCCCTGACCCATTCCAAAGCCCTGGTTCATGTTCGCATCACCCTGACCCATGCCAAAGCCCTGATTCATGTTCGGCTGTCCTGCACCGCCCGGCTGATTCATTCCATAGCCCTGATTCGCGTCAGCTGCCTGAAACGGCTGCGTTACATCACCCGTCTGATTCGTACCGAACCCCTGATTCACGCCATAAGGATTCTGCCCTTCCGGCTGTCCATTCGTCGGATTGTTATTATCCTGCATAATTCCTCCCTGTTCCGGACGGTACGCTTATGTATTCTGTCGCAGCCTCCGTCCTTGTCATTTTTAATGCCAGTACGCTTTTTTATCTGCTTTATGATAATCTAAAAATAAAAACATGTTACTTTAATAATAACATGTTTTTTCATAATTTCCATAACTTTTTTTACCAATTACGCGATCACGCCCAAATTTTGTATTTAGTAATAGTATAAGGCTTCTTTTTTTACAGATAATAGTATCAGCCAAAAATGACTATTTCAGATAAACGGAGGTTTTATTTTTATGAAGGCAACGGGGATAGTAAGAAGAATAGATGATCTCGGGCGGGTCGTGATCCCGAAAGAAATCCGTCGTACGCTCCGCATTCGGGAGAGCGATCCGCTTGAGATCTTTACGGATCACGAGGGTGAGATTATCTTAAAAAAATATTCTCCTATTGGAGAAATCGGCGATTTTGCCAAACAATACGCAGATTCTCTGGCTGCAGTTTCCGGACATACCGCATTCGTCACGGACAGGGATCAGTTCATCGCAAATGCAGGCGGCGGAAAAAACCTGCTCGGGAAGCCGATCAGCAAACAATTGGAAGAAAAAATGGATAACCGTGAAACAATGATTGCATCAAAGGGCGAGCGGAGTTATATTATAATAGGAGATGGCGCTGAGGACTATCAGCATGTCGCACTGACCCCCATTATCTGCGAAGGAGACGTGATCGGTTCCGTAATTCTGGCAGATACCGACGGTAAGGCAAAAATGGGAGAGGCAGAGCAGAAAATGATCCTCTCGGCAGCAGGTTTTCTCGGAAAACAGATGGAGCAATAGGACTTCCTTTATTAAAGACATGAAAAAATGGTATCATACCGCAGCAGTTGTATTTGCGTTTGTGAGCGTAACAGCGGGGCTGTATATTGATTTGAATCCGTCATATACAATGGGTGGCAGGCAGAAGATATTCATGTATGCCACCCCTATTTTTGTTTTGTTTTTAGATATGGCCTATCGCATGAGGCATGCGATAGACCCTGCAGAGCGGTCGGCGATCCGTTACCGCGCCTTTGTTCAGATGTTCATCATTTATCTGATTGCTGCCGCTACACTTTTATTCCTGAAAAGTTCGTTCCGCCGCGCATTCACCGATCGCAATATCTGGCAGACCGAACCTTTTACGCGCGAACATTTTGAGATGTACTGCAACCTGAAACCGTTCCGCTCCATCACTATGTATCTGCGCGCATCCCAAAGCCACATCATTTCAATCAGACTCATTCTCGCGAATCTTTTGGGAAACCTGATAGCGGGCATGCCCTGTGCATTATTCCTGCCCGTGATCTTCCCAAAGAAGCAGACAAAATGGCGGTATTTTTTTCCGACGATGCTCCTTTCCGTTATCACGATCGAAGCTGTACAATTTTTGACAATGGTCGGTCAGGCAGACATTGACGATGTGATCTTAAATGTAGCGGGCGCCTGCCTGATCTTTGCATACCGTCCGCTTCTTAAGCACTCTAAGCAGCTTAGCGAGTGGTTCCTGTAACACATCTTTTTCCGGTTACTGTGCTGCCATCAGACCAAGGATCGTAAACACATCCCCCGTCGAATCCGGAGACTTTCTGATTTCCACAGTATGATGCTCCACACTCTCCCCGGCATACACTTCCCGCGCGTCCGCACAATTTCCCCATCCGCCAGAAAAGTCGGCATTCAAAGTCGATACCCGCTCCCCGTCCACAAACACGTCAAACTGACCGCTAAGACCGTCCACTGTCCGGTGATACAAAATGCCGAGCCTCTGGAAATCAGCCTCAAATATGATACCACCCTCTCCTGATTCGCAGGTCCAATCGTTCGGAAACGGCTGAAACTTGCTGCTCTCTTCAAAACTGCCATACTCCGTCGGCACGATCGTTTCACGGTCTAAGATCGACGCGTTCAGATACCTCTCGGAAGTCACGGGCTTCGCCGTAAATTCCTGCGGTTCCGGCAGTTCCCCGCGCTGTGCATAGACCGCGTTCAGATATTTCCATAAAATCTCACCCGTGACCGCATGACCAAGCGCCGACGGGTGCACTTCGTCCCCCGAGAGCTGCTCTGCCGCATACACGCCCTGCGTCATCATATCCTGAATCAGACTCGCGTAGCTGATCATCGGCAGCTTATAATTGAACCCGACCAGCACATGTGATCCCTGAGCCGTCGCGCCGTTCGTCTGCCCCATAAAAAGAAGCATGGCCGCCGGATGGTTATCGGCAAGCAGGATCCTTCTCACAAGATTGTCATACGCCGTCTTAAAGGTGGGTGAATCCGCATCGTTGACTGAAAATTCTACAAGCACAAGATCAGGATGATGATCAAGCACGTCCCTTTGCACCCTGTGTACCCCGATATAAGAATCCGTTGCACCGATCCCTGCATTGATAAATGTAAACTCCGTATCCGGAAACGTCTGCTCCCACCACGAAAAAAACAGATCGGCATAACATTTTTTGTCTGCGACACCACTGTCATCACTACCGTTTGATATCGTCCCCTGCGTGATCGAACCGCCGATGCAGGCAATCGTCACCGGTTCACCCGCCTCCGCTTTTCTCATGACCGCCGCCAGCGCAGCATCATCGCAGCTGTCCCACTGATCGGCAGACGCATACAATTCTTCCGTCACATAATCGGTCGGCGGCGCCTGCATGCCGTCTGCAGGCAATTCGCTTTCCGCATCATCCGGCACACCATCGTCCTGCCTGTCTGCAGCATCCGTCCCCGCGTTTCCGTTCTCCTGTCCACCTACACTTCCTGTTACGTCGTCCTTCTGACCGTTCGTTTCTGTATCGTCCGCCGTGCCGTTTTTCGTATCATTCGCTCCTGTACTGTCTACGCCAACTGTCTGCGCTTCCTCCGGCTCCCGGTTCTTTACTCCGTCAGAGCCGCAGCCCGCAAGCAACAGTGCCGCTATCAGTATTGGACACCATTTCTTTTTTCCCATATAAATCTCCATTCCGCCTTTTACTCGGTTCCATGAATAGAATCTATTTATCCCCCGAATGTTCCCGTGCAGCCGCGTTCTCAAAATAATATAAATACACATCCTCCAGCGTCGTATCCACCGTTTTATCACCCACATATTCCGGGTCAATGACATGAAGCATCAATCCCTCTTTTGTCTGAATGCAATTGCTCATCCGATAACGCTTCTGGTAAGCCGCCAGATCCTCCCTTTTACAGTATATACACCGGATATGCCCCCGCACCTCGTCAAGCAGGGTGAACGGATTTTCATTTTTAATCATTTTTCCTTCTTTAATCAAAAGCACCCGGTCGGCAATGCACTCTATATCCGACGCGATATGCGTGGCAAGTATCACGATCCGATTTTCCGCAAGCCTCGATATCAGATTGCGCATCGCAATCCGCTCCTTCGGATCAAGCCCCGCCGTCGGCTCATCTAAAATAATAATACCGGGATTCCCCAAAAGCGCCTGCGCCAGCACCGCACGTCTTTTCATTCCTCCCGAAAAACCGCCGAGCCTTCTCTTAGCCACATCCGCAAGGTGCAATTCTTCCAGCAGCTCGTCGATCTGCATCCGCACTGCCTTATCTTTACTATTCATCCCCTTTATCAACGCCATGTACTTTAGAAACTCAAGGAGCGTAAATTGCGGATAAAAAACCTGTTCCTGCGGCATATATCCCACGATCCTGCGATAGTCTCCCCCCATCTTCAGGATATCACGCCCGTCCAACAAAATTTCTCCACTGTCACGTTTCACATTGTCCGTCAGAATATTGATCAGTGTGGATTTTCCGGCGCCGTTTGGTCCCAAAATGCCATAAATCCCCTCTTCAAGCACAGCATTGAAATCATCAATCGCCTTCACATTTCCGTATGATTTGGATAAATTACGGATTTCCATTCTCATTTTAATCGTCCTCATATCATATCTAAGGTTTAGCCCGCAATCAGAATCGGGATCATAAACACGGCAAGGGTAATCAGCGCTGACGGCAGCATCATGCGCTGCTTTTTATATACATATTGCATCACAAGCCCCGCTATCCACAAATAGCACAGATGCCTCAGATAAAACAGCAGCAGCACTCCAATCAGAGGCATCCAATGCGGAAGACCGGAAAACCGCATCATGCTGTATGCCGGTCCGAAAAGTCCCGCTGTCCCAAACACCGATAATACACTATAGATCCACGGAATGTAGACAATACAGAACACAACCGTCCCTGCAAGCAACACCTGCACTCTTTTTTTTGCATTCAACTTTTTTCTGCCGGCCGCGCTGACGGCAAGCAGGGCTTCCATCCCCGTTTCCGATTCGATTCCCCAGATAAAGGAAAACAGGACGATGGATACCGCCAGCGCAAACGTACGATACCAAAAAAGCCTGACTCCGCCTTCTCCCTCTCCCAGCAGCAGCTCATACCCCTGCTCATAAATGAAAAAACTCCCTTTCTTTTCCTTCAAATATTCTCCATATTCGATAACGGCACAAAGCCCCTCCCGCTTTTCCGATTCCCTGCGATAATATTCCAGCGCGGCATTCGTATATTCCCCGTCAGGATCTGACAGCTTTTCCTCCGCCTCATCTAATCTTTCCTGCTCTCCATACAAAAATTCCAGTTTTTCCTTATGATAGGGTCCTTCCGCCTGCTTCACATAATCTCTATAATAAATTTCCCTGACCGTATAAAGCCGCTCGCCCGCAGGTTCGTAAACAAACAGACCAACTGCCAAAGCTGCCAGACAGACCAAAAGACCTCTCTGATAAAAACTCCACTTTCGAAACTCATACCCTCCCAGCGAGTGTACACCGCTCATTTTGGAGAATATGCCCTCCGCTTTTGCATAAAGGCACTCCGAAACAGCCTTCCTGCCCGCATATCTCATTTTAGGATACCAATAGCCCGTAAAAAACAGAGTCAGCCCTATCATAAACAGGCAGACTCCCATCATAAGCTCCCTATATCCGACCGGATATCCCCCAATACTCAGATTCCGATAGTCCATAAGCAGGCTGTCCGTGTGAAATGCTGCCGCCGGATTGATCCATTTCAGCGCGGAAAGATAGCTGCGCATATCGATCAGATCATAAAGAAGAACACCGATCCCTGCAATGCTTAATCCCACACAGTAAACCAGCTTCGCATACTTGACATACATCGTTATCAGAAACAAAAGTGAATAGGCAGAAAAGATCACAAGAAATTTGAACAACAGAAACAACAAAAGGGCTTCCCCCGTCGTTATTCTCAAAGTACACCCAAAAGCGCCATACACCGACTGGAATAGGGCATCCATTCTTCCCATTCCGTAAGAGACTGCAGCCGCGACAAACCGATAAGCATATGCCGCCGCCTCATAGATCGTCAGAATCATCAAGCCCGCCGCATACTTTGCATATGCCGTATGCCTGCGCCCTAAAAGAGTACCGGATATCACCTTCATCCTTCCGGACTCTGACTCTGCGGATAGAAGTCCTGCAACCAGGATCATGACCGCCGCGACCGACAAAAGATCCTGCCAATCCGTTTCCATAAACAGATTCACGCCTCTGGACGCCTCAAACGCTACTTCCACGCTGCCCATTCCTTCGAAGTCCCAGACCGTCTTCTCCACACTCCGGATTCTGCGCTCATCATGCTCAAAGAGGCTCACCGATCCCTGTTTTTTGCTTTCTGCCAAAATATTCTCCACATATTCCCGATAAGTGACAGCCTGCCTGACCTCTCCAAGCACCTGCATATAGAGAAAGATTTCCTCCCGCAGCGAGGATGTATACATCGTTTCCGGTTCCCGGTATTCCCACTGCATGGCATTCAATGTCCTATCCAGCGCCTCACAGGTCTCTTCCAAATTTTCCTTGTCCACAGCTTCCGTAAGCGCCCTGTAAGACGCGGGTAAAAAACGGTCTCCTGCATTGACGGAATATAGTTTGGCAGTAAACAGCATACACGAGACGATCAGGCAAACAGCCAAAAAGACCGCTGTTACATGCGTCCATAATACTTTTTTACACTCCCAGCCAATCAGTTTCATCATATGCCTGTAAGTTCCAAATCTATTTTTCAAATCGGATAAGCCCCTCCGTTTTTCCCTTAAAGAAGTCCGCTGTACGACAGAATGCAAGAACTCCGTTTCCGTCGTCGGTATGGTAATCATAAATGTAACAAACATCTTCAAACACTGCCGCCGGAATGTATGCCTGCATGTTTGCGATCAGGCAGAACTCCTCCTCTTCCGCCACGTACCGATAAAAGCTTGTTTCTCCCGTATCCGAATCGTATCTGCCAAAAAGCAATCCTTTTTCTGAAAAAGAGGGATACCCCATCATGCTCTCATTCACATCACGGCTGACCCCTGTTTCCGCATCCAATAAATACAGCCTGCCTCCCGCGGTATAAAAAACACCCGCCTCACAGACAGTCTGAACCTCCATATCCGCTATCCCCTGCAAAAGCGAAACAACCTCCTGCCCCCCTGCGTCCGCTTTTAACAATTCATGCTTCAAATACTGCCGCATATACTCCTGATCTGTCTCGTGCGCCAGCACCTCCTCCGGCGTCAGATCATAATAAAAACAGGAAACATAAATCTCGTCCTCTATCAGATCAAGCTGATATACCCGCGCATTCCAGCCCTCTCTGCTCAAAACATCCCTACACTCCCCCGTCTCTCTGTCATATACCCGTACGCCTATTTGATCCCGGGGCAGTTCCTTCATATTCTCATCATATAGATTCCAATAACTAAACACAATGTACTTTTCCGTACAGACAGCAAAAAAAAGCTGCTGCGCCTCGCCAAGCTCCGCAATTTTTTTCCGATCCTCTCCGTTTACAGAAGCCTCATAAAGATACAGTTCTCCAAATCGATCCGCCCCGTAATCCGTCAGAAGATACAGCGTATCCCCCTCCCAAAAAGCGCCGTGCACCCTTCTTTCAAAGTATGCTGGGCATTCCTCCCTGCTGTGACTGCATTCCGGCTTGCCGCACACCGTCACGTCCAGTCCGCTCGCCGCATCCATGAAACGCAGATACCCATTCTCCTGATAAAATACCCCCTGCTCCCCATAGGTACGCAGATCCCCATCCAAAATCCAGTATGTTTTGCCGCTTCCCGCTTCCCGTTTTCCGGCACAGCCCGTAAGGCATATCACGGACAAAAGCAACAGAATCCGGCAGTTAAAATATTTCTGCCTACATTTCATTTCTGCTTCCCATCTGCCATTCTTCAATCTGTCTTCCAATTTCTTCCACAATTTGATTGCCTCCTGCCGCGCGGTAGGCTTCAGCCGCTTCCTCAATCGCACGCTCCAAATCTTCTTCCTTCCATATATCTGCATACTGCTCTGCCACTTCATAAACGGCTGCCAGTCTGTCTTCCATCCCCTCCGTATTTTCCTGAAAACCCAATATCACAGAGTTCATTCTGACATCCGAATCATAAATCTCAAACCGGGTCTGACGGCGGTTCACCGGCAGAGTGTCACCGACCGCCGGATGGATATTGTCATAAATCCCCGTCAGCAATTCCTGTACAAATACACTCTTATTCTCGCCGGACAATGCGCACAGATAGCCGTCTGTCAGAACATAGTCGACCCCCTCTTCCCCAAGCAGCAGCAGATTTCCATATTCCGCATCCGTATAGAGCAGCGTAAGCAGGGTAAGCGCCGCCTCTTTATTCGGCGCATATCTGCTCACTCCCGTACCTGCGCTGACTGTGCTTACCAAAGAATACGGACTTTGTACGCATATCATGTCATCCTTCATCTCCTGAACGGCTGTCTCCGCAATATTGCCGCTCCACACGCCAAAATCCCGTTCGGCTGCCGCCTGTTCACGCCTTTTGGGGTCCATTTCATACGCCGCGCCGTTTTCACCCAAACAGCCATTCTGGTAGAGCGATTGCATTGTAAATAAAAACGTTCTCATCGCTTCCGTTTCATAGGGATTGAAAACCTCTCCCGTCGTGAGTGAAATGAACGCACCGCACCGGTACTCATACCCGCCCATTTGGGCTGCATCCTGCAGCGACCGCCTGCAGACAAACGGATACTGTACCTGCGAAAGATCGCTGCGGCTCAATATCTCCGCCAGTTTACCAAAGGTTTCCATGCTGCCGTCAAAGCCCGCTATATCCTCCCCGGAAAACACTTCTTTGTTAAAGGCAAAGCAATTGCCCCCGCAGACTGCACACTGATTCGGAAGCGAATAGATTCCGCCATCCACTCTTACCGTATCCCAAACCTCCTCGCGATAGAAGTCCCAAAGCGCCGCCCCTTCGCCGCTCCCCAGAAACGAAGTCAGTTCTTCCAGATTTCTCTCCCTGATCAGCGCCGCCGGCGCATTATCACATTCGCTTTCGAATCCGAGAAACGCAATGTCCGTGCTCCCCTCCGCAATCCGTTTCCCCACGGCCTCCCGATAACCGTTCTCCGGGAGATACTCAAAGGCAACGCTGAAGTCATACCCGTCCTCCGCCAGCCTTTGATTCAATTTGTCTGCATACTGGTTTAGATCGCAATATCCCGACGGCACTGTCCATATGATTTCATGCGCTTTTGGCGATCCTTGGTTTACTGCGTCAGAGCGATCCTCCTGCGGCTCCGCTTTTGTCTGGGGAGTACAGCCCGATAAAGACAGGACTGCCGCACCGCATACCAGACAACATAATACAGCCTTTTTGCACCGTTTTTTCCAGCCCAACAACCTCGTCCCCCCCTCCGAGCCGTTATGACAGCATGTGAAACCGCTTGATCACACCCGGCATCTCTTCCATTATCAGTAAGTCGCGGACGTGCTTCCCGACCAGTGTTCCGAACCTGAAGAAGCGGAATGGGACGCCGTAATCCTCACTGATCTGCAGCCTCCGGGCGCTGCGAAAGTTACTACCGCACCCGTAACACGATCCATAGACTGGTGCGAAGTCCCCGTTTTCAAGGAAATCGTGTTTACATAGCTGTAATCCGCACTTACCGACATACTGACATGTGTTCCGGAACTGACCGTCCCTGCGTCCGCGCCGCCTGCATAGATACTCGAATATGCCGTAAATTCCACTCCGCCTATTGATCCTGATACCGACCCCGCAGAAGCCGTCATTCCTCCTGCGAAAAACATCACTGTCGCTAATGCTGCTGCCATCCATTTCCTTTTCATATTGATCCTCCCTTCTTAATTTCACAATGTATTGTTTTTACTACAAATAGTATAAATCACTGTTTGATTTTTGTCAAATGAAATCTATTTATGTAATCATCACAAATTTACTCTACAATTAATACAAAAAAGAGCTGTTGCAACTTTCAGGAAATCATCAACACATGGTTACATGTCTCTCATAAACATACCACATTTTGTTTCATTTCCTTCTTTGCAACAGCCCATTTTATTTCTTGTCACTGACTTCATCCACAATTACTTATTCAGTGTATTTTCGTTTTCATTACCATTCTAATCCTTTTCTTTATCGCCGAACGCCTTGATGATAATGCTCGCAATTCCGCAGAGGATTCCGCCTACCGGAAATACGATCCATGAAATTCCCCAGTGTCCCGCATAATCCCTCCAGTTTCCGGTATACATCCCTCCGGGCATTCCCCAAAAGCCCCATATCAAAAACACACAGGTTGCTATAAGCATGATCACACCGCAGGCAGCGCCCACTTTTTTATTCGTCTTCGACGATACGGTCAAATGTACGTTTTCTTTATTATATTCCTCGACATGATACATCCCGCGCCGTATACCGAAAAGGATAAAAATGCCGACCGCCAGTGAGACCGCCGCCAAAAATGCGGTGCCCGGCACATTCGTGAAGATCAGGCTGTCATACGTATCATCCAAGCAAGACGAGATGATCAGCCCGATCAAAATCAGCCCGACACCCCCCGCGATCGCCCAAGAAAAAATATGATCCGCGCGTTCTATCTCCTTATCCGAAAAAACAGGCTGCATTTTCGGATGTTTTTTGACAAACCGGTCATGCTCCATGCCCGAGACGATCATCGTGATCACTGACGCCGCTACAACCGCAAGAAAGAATGCGCCCATCAAATTATCCCGTGCGATCCCGTCAAACAGCGATATGACTGCCAGCGCCATAATAATAGCCGACACCGATAATGCCATCTGTATGCTGAACACTTTTATATGCCGGATAAAGCTCTCTGCTTCCTCCTCATTATGTTCCTTCAGACTGCCTCTCATCAGCTCGTCAAGATTCACCTTATAGCGTTCGCAAATTTTTAAGAGCGTCTCCATTTCAGGAAAGCTTGCGCCGCTCTCCCATTTCGAAACAGACTGCCGCGTCACATTCAATTCCTCCGCGAGCTGCTCCTGTGTCAATCCGTTTCTTGTTCTGATACATTGTAAATTCTGTCCGAAACCCATATTGTTCCTCCTGCCTTTCCGGAACCCGCCGCCAAAATCCGGCTGGTTCATGATTTTATAATTTTATTTGAAAGGTTTTCGTTTTCACACGAATGCCCTTCTTTATGGGTTTCATTCTAGCCATGCAGTGGTGTAAACTCCACCAATTTGAAGTTGCATGTGAATATTTTTCTGTCAATTTTGAGTTGCATCCCTTGTTTTCAGCGCCTTTTCCCAAGCAATTCCGCCGTACGCGCATCGGGCTGTCCAAAACCGACGAACAGTTTTGCCCCGCTTCCGTCCGCATGACATTCCCCCTGTCCGTTCACCGTACAAAACGCCTGCGCCCCTACCGTGAGCGTCACCTTCATGGTTTCACATGGTTTTAAGGAAATTCTCCGGAATGCACAAAGGCGGTGGTTCCTCACCTCGTTTTCGCTGCCCTCCACCCGCACATAGACCTGAATCACTTCGGACAATTCCATATCACTTTCATTATGCACGACGGCTGTCACCGTCATGCCTGTTTTGGCTGCTTTTTCATAATCCTCTTGTCCGACAAAGATGACCTGGAGACAATTTTCTGCTTCTTCCTTCACCGGCATGCCCTTGCAGTCCGATCCGATCATTTCGCCTGACCCGTTCCCTGCCGGCTGTATATCGACTGTTTTGGACAACGCCATCCCAAGCGTCTGCGTTTCGTCCGTCCCGGACAGTGCCGTCCCAGACTTCTGCATGTTGACTGTCTCAGCAGTTCCCGCGTCCGGCCGCGCTTCGCATTCCTTCAATGTCACTTTCCCATAAGTCAGCCCGTAACCGAACGGGTAGAGCGGTTCCTTTTCCAAATACCGGTACGTTCTGCCCTTCATCGAATAGTCGGAAAATTCCGGCATGCCGGTAAGATCGCGGTACAGCGTGACCGGCAGCTTGCCGGACGGTGAAAATGCTCCGAACAGCGCCTCCGCAACGGCACGTCCTCCGAGGGCTCCCGGATACCATATCTGCATAATCGCAGCAGCATGCTCCGCGGCAAAATTCATATCGATCGCACTCCCCGCAAGCATACATACCACTGTCGGTTTTCCGACTGCAAGCACGCTCTCCAAAAGTTTTGTCTGCGACGCCGGAAGCTGTAAATCCGCTTTATCCCCCGAAGCATCAGAGTTGCCCGCGTCTCCCGCTTCCCCTTCTAACGTCTCGTCCAATCCAAGGCACAGAATGACCGCATCAGCATGTTCCGCCGCAGTCTGTGCCTCAGAGATCAAATGATGCGGCTTCGCAAGCGCATCTCCCTTTTCCAAAAACAGATGACTTCCCTCGCTGTATAATATCCGGATGTCATCCCCTGCCTCTGCGCGGATGCCGTCAAGAACCGTCACATATTCCGACGCGGTACCATGATAGTTTCCGATCAGCGCCCTTCTGTTATCCGCATTGGGACCGATGACCGCAAGCGTCCGTATCCGTTCCCTTGAAAGCGGCAGAATCCCGTCATTTTTTAACAGGACAAGGCTCTCCCGCGCCGCCTGCACGGCAAGCGCGCGGTGTTCCTTACAGTCTACTTTCTCATAAGAAATCTGATCATAAGGTGTCTCCTCAAACATGCCGAGCAGATACCGTGTCGTAAACACCCGGATCGCCGATTCCCGTATCGTCTCAGCGGACACCATTCCCAACCCGTAAGCATTCAAGAGCTTCACGTAGGTACAGCCGCAGTTTAAGTCGCAGCCGCTCTCTAAGGCAAGCACGGCTGACTCCTCCGCAGTACTCGTGACATGGTGGTTTTCATGAAAATCATTCACCGCCCAGCAGTCAGAAACAAAGTGCCCCTCAAACTGCCATTCCCCGCGTAAGATCTCCTGAATCAACCGCTTATGCCCGCAGCACGGTTCCCCGTTCGTACGGTTATACGCACCCATGACGGCCTCCACATGAGCTTCTTTCACGCAACGCTCAAACGCAGGCAGATACGTTTCCCACAGATCTTTTTCACTGACAGCCGCATTAAAAGAATGACGCTCCGCCTCCGGACCGGAGTGTGCTGCAAAATGCTTCGCGCACGCGGCAAGTTTTAAGTAGGGCACGCCGTCCCCCTCTCCCTGAAGCCCTTTGATAAACGCGCACCCCAATATTCCGGTCAGATACGGGTCTTCCCCGTATGTCTCATGCCCTCTGCCCCATCTCGGATCGCGAAAAATATTGACATTCGGCGACCAGAACGTCAGTCCCTTATAAATATCCCGGTCTCCGTGCCGGATACTCTCATTGTATTTTGCCCTGCCCTCAGTCGCGATCACATCGCCCACATTCTGCATCAGTTCTTCATCAAATGCCGCCGCAAGTCCGATCGCCTGCGGAAACATCGTCGCGGTGCCTGCACGTGCAACGCCATGAAGTCCCTCATTCCACCAGTTATATTCGGGGATGTGAAGCCGCTCGATCGCAGGCGCATCATACCGAAGCTGGGACGCCATCTCCTCCACGGTCATGCTGTCTACCAATTGTTCCGCTTTTTTTCTCGCTTCCTCTCTGTTCATCGTAACCCTCCTTATGGCACAGTTGTTCATACTGCTTATGAAAACGCCGGGCCGCCCGACATTTCCTCAGATGCACGGCCAGCCGGCTTACCGCCGGCTGGTCATGTTTTTCTTATTGACAGGATACCGCTTCTTTAGGGAAACGCTGATGAAAACACCGCTTCCTTAGAACGGATTCTCCGTCGGGTACTTGGCATGCGCCGGTTGATTATATCCAATCTCCTCAGGAAGGATGCCAATATACTTGAACACCTCATAAAGTGCCTTTCCGTGGTGTCCGAACGCAACTGCGCCGTGATGCGGGTAATTCTTCTCGATCAATACATGACGGTAGAATCTGCCCATCTCTTTGATCGCAAATACACCGATGGAGCCGAAGGATTTCGTCGCAACGGGAAGGACTTCTCCCTCCGCCACATAAGCGCGCAGAATGTTATCCGCCGTTGACTGCACTCGGAAGAATGTGATCTTGCCCGGCGCGATGTCTCCCTCAAGCGTTCCGTTCGTTACTTCCTCCGGAAGACTCCTTGCCATGATCTTCTGGTTCTTCATCTCACATGCCGCAAGCTTGCTTGAGCAGGTGTTTCCGCAGTGGAAGCCCATGAACGTATCTTTATGCGTGTACTCAAATTTTCCTTTGATCGCCTCGTCATACATGTCTGCCGGAACGGAATTATTGATATCGAGAAGCGTCACTGCATCCTGACTGACACAGGTTCCGATGAACTCGCTGAGTACGCCGTAAATGTCAACCTCACAGGAAACGGGAATGCCGCGTCCGGTCAGACGGCTGTTGACATAGCAGGGTACAAATCCGAACTGCGTCTGGAATGCCGGCCAGCACTTTCCTGCGATCGCAACATATTTGCGGTAGCCCTTATGCGCCTCCACCCAGTCGAGAAGCGTCAGCTCATACTGCGCAAGCTTCGGAAGCACTTCAGACTTCTTATTACCGGCGCCGAGCTCCTTTGCCATGTCTTCCACAACCTCAGGAATACGAGGATCGTTGTCATGTTTATGAAACGCCTCGAACAGATCCAGTTCCGAGTTTTCTTCAATCTCAACGCCAAGATTATACAGCTGTTTGATCGGCGCATTGCACGCAAGGAAGTTTAACGGCCTCGGTCCAAAGCTGATGATCTTTAAGTTCTTTAAGCCGTCTACTGCACACGCGACCGGCACGAACTCATGAATCATATCCGCGCACTCCTCTGCAGTGCCGACCGGATATTCCGGAATATACGCTTTGATATTGCGCAGCTTTAAGTTATAGCTTGCATTCAGCATGCCGCAGTATGCGTCGCCGCGGCCGTCCATCAAATCCGCCTGCGATTCCTCTGCGGCAGCGCAAAACATCACCGGTCCGTCAAAATGCTTTGCAAGCAGCGTCTCGGAGATCTCGGGTCCGAAGTTGCCGAGATAAACGCAGAGCGCGTTGCATCCCGCGTTCTTTACATCCTCCAGCGCCTGTACCATATGAATCTCGCTCTCAACGATACATATCGGGCACTCATAAATATCCGCACTGTCATACTTCTTTTCGTAAGCCGCTACAAGCGCTTTCCGCCTGTTTACCGATAACGACTCCGGAAAGCAGTCACGGCTGACTGCGACAATACCGATTTTTACTGTTGGTGTGTTGTTCATCATTGTTTTGTTTCCTCCCTTTTCATTCTTATTTTGCTTCCCTGCCATAACAGGATAACGATTCTGCTCCGGCCGTTTCGTCTGAAAAAGCAATCCGGCCCTTTTCAAATAGTATACCGCAAAAGTTCCGCCCCGTCCAGTATCTATTTTAGCAATATCTGTATTATTTCAGTTTTTACTTAATCTTTTTGTGAATCTCTATTCGCCCATACTGCGCGCCCTTATCATTTCCATTTGAAAAGGCGGGAACGGATCCGATCGACGCTACTCATTGATATTTAAGTTTTTTCCGATCAGCCCTATGTGAGCGCCTTCCGGCAGACCGCCCTCAGCATGCCCGATCAGCCATTTATTGGTCGCGGTGATCAGACGATCTTCCCCGCCCCCGTGCGACTTTTTAAGCGGGTAATTCGTTCCCTTCGGCAGTACGATCCCGACCTTGAACCCCGCGCCGTCCGGATTGCAGGGCGCATAGTGCAGCGTCGTGGCATAGATCTCGACCGCCGTGCCTTTCGGCACCAAAAACGCCTCGATCAGCGAAGTATCGTAGGTAAAATCCTCCGTGATATCCTGCTGTAAGCCGACCATCAAAACCGCGTCGGTCGCCGCAATATTGATTTCCGAACTCCTATGGTATTCGAGCGCATTCAGCATCGCATTGTGCCCGTTGCAGTACCCGATTTCGATCGGCAGCTCCCCATACAATTTCGCGCTGATCTCATCAGCCGTATCAAGCTCCTCCAATTCAGGAACGGACGGCTCATACGCCACGCCGTCAGGCAGCGGCGTGATCCCGTTAATCTTATCCACCAGCTTTGTAAAATCAATTCCCTCCACTTTCCGTCCGTACTTACGGAATGCAGGATCCGTGATCTGTAATATCTTCATACCTGTGCTCCCTTCCTTCTTATCTCTTTTCCGGACAATTGCGAAACGCCCATCCTATTCCTTATCTGAAATCTCAGCAAACAATTCCTTACATGCCGGATAGATCCGCTTAAACTTCTGATAACGCTCCTCGTATTTTGCCGTAAGCTCCGGGTCCGGCTCGACTGTATCCACAACCTTGACAAGCTTTTCTGCAATTTCTTCGACAGACGCGTATTCACCGCAGGCAACCGCCGCAAGCATTGCGCCGCCCATGGCAGGCCCTTCCTCACTCCCGATCACATCCACTTTGATGCCAAGCACGTTTGCAATGATCGTTTTCCAAAGAGGACTTTTCGCGCCGCCGCCGCAGATCTTCGTCCGCCCGATCGTGACGCCGAGTGCCTTCGCCACCTCAAAGGAATCGCGGAGTGCAAACGCAACGCCCTCCAATACTGCCTGTGTCATATCCGCGCGCGACGTATCCATCGTCAGACCGATAAACGTCCCTCTCGCGTCTGGATCGTTGTGCGGAGAGCGTTCCCCCATCAGATACGGCAGAAAATACACATGGTTTTCTCCGAGTTTCGCGATCTTACTCTGTTCTGCCGCATAGTCTTTGGTACCGACGATATCGTCCATCCACCATTTGTTGCAGGACGCCGCGCTCAACATGCATCCCATCAAATGATAGTGTCCGTCAGCATGCCCGAAAGCATGCAGCGCGTTAAACTGATCCACGCCGAATTCTTTCATCGAAATGAAGATCGTGCCGCTCGTGCCGAGTGAAATATTGCATCTGCCGTCGCCGACCGTACCGGTTCCGACCGCAGCCGCCGCATTATCGCCCGCGCCTGCCGCTACTTTCACATCCGTGGAAAGACCAAGCTTTTCCGCCACATCAGGAAGCAGTGTGCCGACGCATTCATAACTCTCAAACACCTGAGCCATCATATCTTTTGTCACGCCGCAGATCTCTAACATCTCGTCCGACCAGCAGCGGTTTTTTACGTCAAATAAAAGCATGCCCGACGCATCGGAGACATCGGTGCAGTGTACGCCTGTCATGCGGTACGCCAAATAATCTTTGGGCAGCATGATCTTTTTGATGCGCGCAAAGTTTTCCGGCTCTTTATTTTTTACCCATAAAAGTTTTGGCGCGGTAAATCCCGTAAACGAAATGTTTGCCGTGTAACGCGACAGGGTTTCTTTCCCGACCGTCCGGTTCAGATAATCATTTTCCTCATAGGTCCTGCCGTCATTCCAAAGAATCGCCGGACGGATCACACGGTCCTGTTCATCCAGGATCACCAGCCCGTGCATCTGCCCTCCGAAACTGATACCCGCAACCTTTGACTTATCAAAACCATAAAGCAGCTCCGAAAGACCATCCATGCTTTTCTCGTACCAGTCCTCCGGATTTTGCTCCGACCAGCCCGGATGCGGAAAATATAACGGATACTCCTTGGAAACAACGTTATGAATCGTACCTTTCCCATCCATCAGCAGCAGCTTGACCGCCGACGTACCGAGATCAATCCCGATATAATACATACCTCCACCTTCCCTTTTCTCATACTTTGCAGCCATCCCGCACAATGTCCGTCATTCTGCGCGAAAGCACGCCCGGCACGGCTGCCTGATATATGCCTGATAAATTTTCCCAAAATCTGTATGTTTCCATTCTACAAAAAAAGGCGGGAATTTTCAATGATTCTCCCGCCTTTCGTACTGTCTTTTTTACACTTCTTTTACGACATTTTTTGTACAGCCCAAAATCTTTTACTTTTCAAAACGCATCGCACATCCGGCACAGGCAATCTGCATTTCATTTACGCCTCATACAGCATCCGCATTTTTGACAGCACCTGCTCGCACACATCCATCAGGCGGCTCTCATCTCTCTCAACGATGCCGATCTTCGGATAGGTATGGATAAAGGCCGGAACACCCTTTGTCTCAAACTTCAGCGATCCGTCAAAAGACGCGATAAATTCCGGAAGCTTCGCGACATTGACCGGCGCCTGCGGCAGCATCGTCATACACAGTCTCCCCGCCTCGCCCTTGAGTTCCGTGATATAGAGTCTGTGCGCCGATGTGCGGATGAGGGAAATCCGCATTAAATTCTGCGCGGATTTCGGTACTTTCCCGAACCGGTCGCGCAGCTCATCCCGCATATCCTCTGCCTGTTCCTCATTTTCGATTGCCGCGATCCGCTTATAGATATCCAGCTTCTGTACCTCATTGACGATATAGGAAGGCGGGATATAGGCATCCGCTGCAAGATCAATCGTTGTCTGGAAATCCGCGCGTTCCCCCTGGCCTTTTAGCCTTCCTACCGCTTCGCTCAGCATTTTGCAGTACAGATCATAACCGACTGCCTCCATATGCCCATGCTGCTCTGCGCCGAGCAGATTACCGGCACCGCGGATCTCCAGGTCGCGCATCGCGATCTTAATACCGCTCCCCAGTTCCGTGAATTCGCGAATTGCCTGAAGACGCTTTTCCGCAACCTCTTTTAATAATTTATCCCGGCGATACATCAAAAACGCATATGCAGTACGGTTCGAACGCCCGACGCGCCCCCTCAGCTGATAAAGCTGTGCCAGTCCCATGGTATCGGAATCGTGTATGATCATCGTATTGACATTGGAGATGTCCATACCAGTCTCAATGATCGTCGTCGAAACAAGTACGTCGATCTCCCCGTTGATAAAATCGAACATGATCCGCTCCAGCTCCGCCTCGCGCATCTGCCCGTGGGCAAAGGCGATATTCGCCTCCGGCACGAGCTTCCTTAACTGATCCGTAATATCGGAAATATTATGCACGCGGTTATAGACATAGTAAACCTGTCCGCCTCTCGACAGTTCGCGGACAACTGCCTCCCGAACCATCTCTTCATTATATTCCATCACATACGTCTGGATCGGGAGCCGCTCGTTCGGGGCCTCCTCCAGCACGCTCATATCGCGGATGCCGATCAGACTCATATGCATCGTACGCGGAATCGGCGTAGCAGTCAGTGTCATGACATCGACTATATCTTTGAGCCGCTTGATCTTTTCCTTATGTGTCACGCCAAAGCGCTGCTCCTCATCCACAATGAGCAGCCCTAAGTCCTTAAACTTCACGTCAGAGGAAAGCACCCGGTGCGTTCCGATCACGATATCCGCCATGCCGGTCTTTAATGCCTCGATCGTTTTTTTCTGCTGTGCGGGAGATCGAAACCTTGAGAGCAGCTCAACGCGTACCGGAAATTCCTTCATACGCTGCACGAATGTATTATAATGCTGCTGCGCGAGGATCGTCGTCGGCACCAGATACACGACCTGTTTATTTTCCTGCACCGCCTTAAACGCCGCACGGATCGCAATTTCCGTTTTTCCATAACCGACGTCCCCGCAGATCAGACGGTCCATGATCTTAGGACTTTCCATATCCTTTTTGACAGCCTCGATCGCGTCTAACTGATCCTGCGTCTCCTCATATGGAAACAACTCTTCAAATTCGCGCTGCCACACCGTGTCTGCGCCATAGACATGGCCTTCCTTCTGCTGGCGTTTCGCATATAATTCTACTAAGTCCTGGGCAACCTGCGCGACCGCGCCACGCACCCGGCTCTTTGTCCGCTCCCATTCGGTTGTTCCGAGTTTGTTGAGCCTCGGTGTTTTTGCCGCGTCCGCCGATGCATATTTCTGAATCGCATCTAAGCCGGTCGCCAGCACATAAAGAATGCCTCCGCCCCCGTATTCGATCTTCATGTAGTCTTTCGTGACCTTATCCATCTCGATCTTTTCAATTCCACGATATATGCCAAGTCCATGATTCTCATGCACAACATAATCGCCCGCTTTCAGATCCGAAAAACTGCGTATCTTTTGCCCTTCATATGTTTTTTTATACCGCTTTTTCGTCTTATGGGATGTAAAAATATCATTTTCCGAGAGTACGACAAACTGCAGTTCCGGATACTCGAACCCCCGGCGCACGGTACCGCTGACACTTGCGATCTCACCACGTTTTAATTCCTTATCAAGCTCCTCCGCATACCACGCATTTAATTCCCGTTCCCTTAAGTCCTCCGCCAGACGTTTCGCCCGCGTTCTTGACGTTGAAAAAAGCATGACGCGGAAGCCCTTCTTATGATACTGCTCTAGATCCTTCACCAGCGCTTCAAAGCTGTTGTTATAAGAAGCAACGCTTCTCACCATAACAGAATACTTATGTTCAAACTTCATTGGAACATTTTTGAATTCCATGGTCGAAAGCGCCATGACGCCATATTGCGGCAGTTTTGCAAAGGTCTCCTCCACCGATGACAGCAGATTCATCTGCTGCGGCAAAAGATATCCCTTTTCGGCACGATGCATCATACTTTCCCGAAATTCCAGTTCGACCGCATCGGCATGCTCCCTGATCCTCGCCGGCTCATCCAGCACAAGCAGGAGCTTCTTTTTATCAAAAAGCCCCAACATGCTGGCCGCCTCCGGATAAAAATAACGGATATAACTTTCCAGATTGAGAAAACCCGCCGCATCAACGGACGCCGACTCCGTAAGAAGCTCTGACAACTCCCGCATCATCACACGGATACGGTGCGCCTCCTCAGTCTGAAAGCTTTCCCGAAAACACGCTTCGGCTTTCCCCGCCTCCGCCTCCATCCTCTCCATCCCCTGCGCAATGCGGTCAGCTGTCAGAATCATTTCCGCCGCCGGATAAATGCTCACTTTCTGAAGTCCCTCGAGCGAACGCTGGCTTAAAATATCAAAACTGCGTATCGATTCCGTCTCCTCTCCCCAAAGTTCGATGCGATACGGGTTTTCTTCGGTCAGGTCAAACACATCAATGATCCCGCCGCGGATGCTAAACTGTCCCGGTGCCTCTACCTGTGAGGTTTTTTCGTACCCCATTGCAGTCAGGCGCACGGACAGCGCCCCGGTGTCGACCAATCCGCCTTTCTCAATTGTGACAACACTGTCACGCAATACATTCGGCGGTATCTGCGGCGTCATCAGACTCTCAAACGTTGTGACAATCGTGACAGCTTCATCCTGCATGATACTGCGCAGACAGCGTACACGCTGGCTGACAAGCTCATTACCGTGAATATCCGCCTGATAAAAGATCAGATCCTTAGCCGGATAATACCTGACATTCTTGTCATAAAGTGCGGCATCCTCACAGATCTCTTTTGCGCGAAGATCACTGTAGGTCGCTATGATCTTTTGCGGAAATTCCTCTCCGAGCCCATATACCATATGAAGCTTTTGGGAGTCCACACAACCGATCACCGACAAGCTCTCTCCCTTAAGAATTGCCTTTTGTATCTGCTCGTATTCCCCAAGCTCCCTGACCGGAGCTGTCAGCATACTCATAACTTTCCCCCTGTTCTCACGCTGTCTATATGCCCATAAAAACAATTACCGATCATTCTTATCCGCCGTTATAGAGGTTCATCGCACGGTCCGCGCCTTCGCTCACAATACAGACCGCTGCCTGTGACGCACGCTTGATACTTTCTTTCATGATCTCCCGGTCCTCCGCGCTAAAACCGCCAAGCACATGATTCACCAGATCTCTACCTTTCGGCTTATCCCCGACTCCGACCTTGATCCTCGCAAACTCATCATGGCCTACATGTGCCAAAATGCTTTTGATCCCGTTGTGCCCCCCGGCACTTCCTTTTTTGCGGATACGCAGCCTGCCGACATCCAGACTGATATCATCGTAGATCACAAGCAGTTCCTCCCGCTCGTCTGTTTTATAATAATCAAGGAGCGCGCGGACACTCTCTCCACTCAAATTCATATAAGTCTGCGGTTTTGCAAGCACCGCTTTCACGCCACCGATCATCCCTTTTCCAATGAGCGCTTTGTGCTTCTTTTCCGCCACGGAGATCCGGTATTCTTCCGCCAGCATATCGATTACGTCAAACCCAATATTATGGCGCGTATGTTCATACTCTCTTCCCGGATTTCCTAACCCGACAATGATATACATGTCCTTTTCCCCTTTCCCTGTTTCGTTTGTTTCATCATTTTTGTCTGTTTCGTCTGTTTTTCTTTTTGGCGCTTCACGACCGCCTGCCGGCTCTGCTTCCCGCGCAGTGTTCTTTTTTACCATACCAAAAACGGAGATGTTTCGCAACATCCCCGTTTCACCCCGCGCTATCTTTTCATGCTCAGATCATTTCATCATCCGGAATCAGCAGAGCCTGTTCATATCGTTCCAAAACGATCCGCTGTATCTGATCCCGCGTGTCGGAGTTGATCGGATGCGCAATATCGCGATACTCACCGTCTGCCGCCTTCTTGCTCGGCATGGCAATAAACATCCCCTTTTCCCCCTCAATGACCTTAATGTCATGAATGACGAATTCATTTTCGATCGTTATAGATACAATTGCCTTCATCTTACCTTCTTTGGTAATCTTCCTGACACGGACATCCGTTATGTTCATTCTGCAATCCCCCTTTGTTCCTTACCAAACATCCAAACAGTAACAGCCTTCCCCCAGACCGTTTACAGTACATACCTCTCACTGTTCTCGACAACCACTTTGATCCCGTCTTCTCCCTTGTAATAGGAATTAGCCCTGATCGTATCATGACCTTCCACAATACAATTCTCAATATGCGTATTATCCCCGATATATACATCATTCAGAATAATGGAATTCTTAATGTAGCAATTGTTGCCGATAAATACTTCCTTGAAGACAACGGAATCCTCAACCGTGCCGTTAATAATGCTGCCGCTTGAGATCAGGCTGTTCTTCACGCTCATGCCGACATTATACTTAGCGGGCGGAAGATCCTCCACCTTCGAGTAGATATTCGGATATTCCCCGAAGAAATAATTGCGGATCTCCGGCTTTAAGAAATCCATATTTGTTCTAAAATAATCGTCAACGCTTGCAATATTGCTCCAGTATTCCTTTGTCTTATACCCGACAATGCGCTTGACATTCTTATACCGGATCAGAATATCCCTGACAAAATCCATCCGCTCTTCCATTGCGGAACGCTCGATGAGCTCGATGAGCTGACGTCTTCTGATAATATAAATCCCGCAGGATATGGTGTTGGATTTTGCCATGAGCGGTTTTTCTTCAAACTCCTCGATCCGGCAGTCCTCGTTCATCTTGACCGTTCCAAACCGCTCCACGTTCGTGCCCTCCGGCATATCCTTTACCACAACCGTAATGTCGGCTTTTTTCTCAATATGATACTCCAGCACCTTGTTATAGTCCATTTTATATACGCAGTCACCGGATGTGATCACGACATATGGCTCATGCGCATTCTTCAGATACGAAAGGTTCTGCCAGATCGCATCCGCCGTTCCACGGTACCATGTACTGTTTTCGGACGTTACCGTCGGCGCAAACACGGAAAGTCCGCCCTGCTTACGTCCAAAATCCCACCATTTCGAAGATCTCAAATGATCCTCCAAACTTCTCGCATTATACTGCGTGAACACTGCAACCCTCTGAATACGGGAATTGGTCATATTGCTCAGCGCAAAGTCGATTCCGCGATAACTTCCGGCGATCGGCATTGCCGAGATTGCACGCTTCTGCGTCAGCTCTTTCATCCTGTGATTATTTCCACCCGCTAAAATAATTCCTATCGCTTTCATATTCAGTCACCTGCCTTAATCAGAGATTTACCGCTCGCAAGGGCGCCGTCCGGATAATCCTCCCTGCCTGTCACACCTGCGATCACCGTATTTTTGCCAACGCTGATGTCATCCGGCACGATCGACCGCTCACCGATCGTCGCAATCCCATGGTTATAAATATGCGGCATCGTATCGTTTTCGGCTTCATCCCCAACGCCGAGCCGTACCCTGTTTCCAACCACTACGTTCTCTGCAATAATTCCTTTATTTACTTCACAGCCGTCACCGATCACCGTGTCATTCATAATGATTGAATCGCACACGACGGTACCCCTGCCGATCTTTACGCCGCATCCGATCACGGAATTGTAGACCCTGCCGTAAATTTCGGAGCCTTCTCCGATCAGGCTGCGCTCCACAACGCTCTCGCCCGAAATGTACTGGGGTGATACCTGATTACTCTTGGTATAAATTTTCCAATATTCCTCATAGAGGTTGAACTCCGGAACAATATCGATCAGCTCCATGTTCGCCTCCCAGTAGGAATTCAGGGTCCCGACATCCTTCCAGTATCCGTTGAACTCATAGGCATATAGCGGCGCACCCTTTTCATGGCAGTATGGAATGACATGCTTTCCAAAATCAAGCGCCGGCTGCTCTGCCTTTGTGATCAGCGCTTCTTTAAGCGTCTTCCAGTTAAAGATATAAATACCCATGGACGCGAGGTTGCTGCGCGGATTCTCAGGTTTCTCCTCAAAGTCAACGATCTTGCGGTTTTCATCCGTAATAACGATACCAAAACGCTTCGCCTCTTCCATTGGAACCGGCATCGCCGCGATCGTTACTTCCGCGCCGTTTTTCTTATGGAAATCGAGCATCACCTCATAATCCATCTTATAAATATGGTCACCCGAAAGAATCAGCACATATTCCGGATTATAATTCTCCATGTAATCAATGTTTTGGTATATCGCATTCGCTGTTCCGGTATACCACTCCGTGTTTGCGCTCTTCTCATAAGGAGGAAGCACCGTCACACCGCCGATATTCCTGTCCAAATCCCACGGAATACCGATCCCGATATGCGTATTCAATCGTAACGGCTGGTACTGCGTCAGAACACCCACCGTATCAATGCCGGAATTAATACAGTTACTCAGCGGGAAATCAATAATCCTGTACTTTCCGCCAAAAGAAACTGCCGGTTTCGCCACCTTTGCGGTCAATACTCCCAATCTGCTGCCCTGACCGCCTGCGAGCAGCATGGCAATCATTTCTTTCTTAATCATGACATCACCTCGTTTTTGTAAAATCTAGTAAAATAGTACCGTTATTGTTTTCATTATAGCACACCCTTATCTGAAAGTGAATATAATTTACAAAAAACTGCTTATTTTTTCAAAAAAATTGTGAACATTTTCGACATATTTCCTACTATTTCAACTTATCATTCGGCACATTTTTGATTTTTTAATATCTATTTGTGTTTTTTCCTTAATAGATATATAATAGCCACAGAATCTAACCATTATCATTTGTGACAGGAAGTGCTTTCATGTATCAGATTGATTTTCATCATCCAATCCATATTCATTTTATTGGCATCGGCGGCATCAGTATGAGCGGACTTGCCGAGCTTTTGCTTACTCAGGGTTTCGTCGTGTCCGGCTCGGATGCGAAGGCGTCTGCACTGACTGATGCGCTTGACAAAAAAGGCGCGCACATACAGATCGGACAGCGCGCAGAAAATCTGATCCCGGCTCCCGCCCTCGTCGTGTATACCGCCGCGATCCATGCAGATAATCCCGAATTTGCAGCGGCTAAAGAAGCATGTATTCCCATGCTGACCCGCGCAGAACTTCTCGGTCAGGTCATGAAATGCTATCGTACCTCTATTGCCGTCAGCGGCACACACGGTAAAACGACGACCACTTCCATGATCTCGTCCATTTTACTGCATGCAGATGCCGACCCGACTATTTCTATCGGGGGCATCTTAAAGGAGACCGGCTCCAATTTCCGCATTGGTCATTCCGATATTTTTTTAACGGAAGCATGCGAATACACCAACAGCTTTTTAAGCTTCTTTCCGCATATCGGCATCATCCTCAATGTCGAGGAAGATCATATGGATTTCTTTCACAATATTGAAGAGATCCGTGAATCCTTTCATCGGTTTGCCTCCCTTCTGCCCGCCGACGGCGTATTGATCATTCATGCGGAAATTCCTGATCTTGCAGCCCTGACCAAAGGGCTCTCCTGCCGGATCGTTACATTCGGCAGCAGTGCTTCCTGCGATTATTCCTACCGTGCAGTTTCCTATGACGGCTACGGGAATGCTTCCTATACCCTTGTCCGAAAGGAACTTCCCGCTTGTACGGTTACGCTGCATGTTCCCGGCGAGCACAACATCTTAAATTCCCTTGCGGCGATCGCACTTGCAGGGACACTCGGCATTTCCGACGGGATCACCCTGCAGGCACTTTCCGATTTTTCCGGAACAAGCCGCCGTTTTGAATATAAAGGCGATTTTCACGGCGTTACCATAATAGATGATTATGCGCACCACCCGACAGAAATAACAGCGACCCTGCGCGCCGCGGTGCATTACCCCCACCGGAAGCTGTGGTGCGTTTTTCAGCCTCACACCTATACGCGCACAAAAACATTTCTCAAAGACTTTGCGCGCGCCCTCTCTGCGGCGGATCACGTGATCCTTGCGGATATATTTCCGGCGCGTGAGACAGATACGCTCGGCATCAGTTCTGAGACACTTGCAGAAGAGCTTCGCGCACTTCAAGTCCCCTGCGACTGTCCGGGAAGTTTTTCAGACATTGCGGCGTTTATTCAAAAAAATTGCATAAACGGTGATTTGTTGATAACTATGGGCGCCGGAGATGTTGTAAACATCGGCGAAATGCTCTTAAAAAAATAATCATCCACAAAATCCACATTTTTTTCTGCCAGACAGTGCGTGAGAAAATGTGGATTTTTATTTCTTTTGATCCCCTGTTCCCGGACATGCACTGATTTCATCCACAATTTCCACATTTTTCACATTTGGTCCGCGCCATAGATCACAGCCTTCTTTTCGTCAATTTGCCTGTATCTATTTTTGCCCTGCTATGCTATACTGAACTGGTTTCCACAGATTAACCGCATATAATTTCAAGGAGATATTGATCCGTCAGCATTTCCTTATATTTCTGTAGCAGTTCAGGCGCCGCTGCCCTGCAGCCTGTTTTCCCATTTCACCGCAGAACTGTTATAAATCCTATAAAGCAGGTGGCATCATGAACATGTTTCAGGTTTCGCAAGATAACTATATTAGTCATACACTCGTCCCAAACCGTTTTATTGACGAATATCTGGCAGAGGCAAACGATGCGCAGATCAAGATCTATCTCTACCTTCTGCGCACGATCAATGCCCATAAGGCGACGGGCATTTCTGACATTGCGGATATTTTTAATTATACGGAGCAGGACGTCATTCGGGCGCTTCGTTACTGGGAAAAGAAGCATCTGCTCTCCCTGACATACGATGCCGATAAAAACTTATGCGGGATTCGTATCGAACATCTTTCCGAATCCGCCTCCGAGTCAAAACAGACCGGCGCCGAAATTATTTCCATCCACAAAACCGCCGCCGAGAAATCAGAGAAGCCTTCGAGAGCGTCTTCCTTTGATAAGCCCGTTTATTCGCTTGACAGACTTTCCGCTTTTCAAAAGCGCGAAGAGACAAAGCAGCTTATGTTTGCGATCCAGACTTATATTGGCAGACCGCTTTCGCAGTCCAATGTTGCAACCATCCTTTTCCTGTCGGATACCTTGCATTTTTCAAATGATCTGATCGATTATCTGATCCAGTACTGCGTGGAGCGTGATAAAAAAGATTTCCGTTATATCGAGCGCGTCGCCATTACCTGGGCAGAAAACGGAGTCACCTCGCCAAAGGAAGCCGCGCGCTGCTGTACCCGCTATGACCGCACCGTTTACGACATCATGCGCGCACTCGGCAAATCGGGAACCCCGACCGAGCGCGAAGTGTCCTTCATCCGCAAATGGACGAAAGACTACTCATTTGTTCCCGAAATTATCATGGAAGCGTGCGACCGCACTGTCTTGGCAACTGATAAGCACCGCTTTGAGTATGCCGACGGCATTCTTTCGAACTGGCATGATCAGCATGTGCAGACCAAAGAAGATATCTCCGCCCTGGATGCGTCACACCGCGCGGCGTCCAAGACCATATCCGGCACGTCATCCCGAAGCGGGAGCGACCGGAATAAATTCAACCAATTCAAGCAGAATACTTATGATTTCGGCGAACTTGAGAAAGAGATCCTAAGCAACTAAGGAGGATTTTTGTGGCGTTATCCAATTCCCAATATGATTCCATTATGAGAATCTACGACGAACGGCAGCTTATGCATCAGCATGAACGCAATGCCCGGCTTTCCGAAATCCGTGAGGCACTTCCCGGTTATGAGACACTTGAACGTGAGGAGTCGGCACTTTTCCTGCAAAAAGCTGATCTTCTGCTTGACGGTCGAAGCGAGGATGCACGGCGTATTACCGAGGACATAGCACTCATCAGGGCAAAAAAGGCAAACCTTCTTTCCCGCGGGGGATATCCCGCGGACTATCTGGACATACACTATACCTGCCCTCAATGCAGGGATACCGGCTATATTGACGGCGTCAAATGCGCTTGCTTCCGTCAGGCTTCCGTTTCTCTTTTATATGAGCAGTCCGGTATCCGCGAACTCTTAAAGCAGGACAATTTCGATGCGCTCTCCTATGAATACTACGGGGGCGAAGATCTGACGCGCTTTCAGAACGCCGTGACGACCTGTAAAAATTTTGTCAGGAACTTTAATTCCGACTATCACAATCTCTTTTTTTATGGTACAGTAGGAACAGGAAAATCTTTTCTTTCCGGTTGTGTTGCAAAGGAACTGATTGAAAAGGGCAATCTTATCATTTATTTCAGCGCGACCAGATTATTTAATGAATTGTCACGCTGTGCTTTTCAGCGCGATAACCGCGAAGAGCTTAGCGGATTTTTGGACGACCTGTTTGGGTGCGATCTGCTCATCATTGACGATCTGGGGACGGAGCTCACCAATTCCTTCGTCGCTTCACAGCTGTTTTCCTGCTTAAACGAGCGGCACTTACGCAAAAAAGCGACCATTATATCAACCAATCTTTCCTTACAGGAACTTTCGGACCGTTATTCTGAGCGCATTTTTTCACGGATCACAAGCAGCTATGAAATATGCAAACTAAGCGGACCTGACATCAGAATGTATAAAAAAAGACTACTAACCAGAAAGTGAGGCTCATTCATGACCACGAAGCGCGAGGAAAAAAGAAATCTTGAAACCATTCCGGTAGGTTCTCTTGGCATCATTCCGCTTGAGGGTTGCAGATCCCTCGGTGAAAAAGTGGATTATTACCTCGTAAAATGGAGAACGGAGCGCGAGAGCGAACACAAGGAATCCCTTGCATTTGCCGGTTACCAGCGTAATTCCTACATTTTAGGTGCAAAAGTTCCCCGTTTCGGTTCGGGCGAGGCAAAGGGCGTGATCTTAGAATCCGTCCGCGGGACAGACCTCTATCTGCTCGTGGATGTCGCCAATTACAGCCTGACTTATCCGCTGAGCGGTTACGAAAATCACATGTCCCCCGATGATCACTTTCAGGACTTAAAGCGGATCATCGCCGCCGTCGGCGGAAAGGCAAGACGCATCACGGTCATTATGCCGTTCCTCTATGAGAGCCGCCAACATAAGCGTACCTCCCGCGAATCTTTAGACTGCGCGATCGCACTTCAGGAGCTGGTCGCAATGGGCGTCGATAATATCATCACATTCGACGCGCACGACCCGCGTGTACAGAACGCGATCCCCCTCCACGGATTTGAAACGGTGCAGCCTGCTTATCAGTTTATAAAAGGACTATTGCGCAATGTCAACGACTTGCAGATCGATTCCGACCACATGATGGTCATCAGTCCGGATGAAGGCGGCATGCGCCGTGCGATCTATATTGCAAACGTGCTCGGACTCGATATGGGTATGTTCTATAAACGCAGGGATTACACGCAGATTGTCAATGGTAAGAATCCGATCGTCGCACATGAATTTCTCGGTACGGACGTCGAGGGCAAGGATATGATCATTATTGACGACATGATCTCGTCCGGCGACAGCATGCTTGATGTTGCGACAGAACTAAAAAAGCGTAAAGCTGGACGAATCTTTGTGTTCTCTACATTCGGGCTTTTTACAAACGGTCTCGCTAAATTTGACACGGCTTATGAAAGCGGCATCATCACCAAAGTGTTGACGACAAATCTGATCTATCAGACTCCCGAACTGCTTTCTAAGCCCTATTACATCAATTGCGACTTAAGCAAGTATATCGCATATTTGATCGATACCTTAAACCATGACTCTTCGATCAGTGATCTGCTCAATCCGAACGACCGCATTCAGGCGCTTCTCGCAAAATACAAAGTGGACAGGCAGACGGTTTCATAAATATATAAAAAAGACTTCCTGTTAGCCCGGCAGTCTTTTTGGCAATTATTTTGCCGCACAAAAAACGTCAGTTCGAGACCTTCCTGACGTAAAACAAAACTAAAGGAGAATTTCACATGAAGAACAAACGTATTCTGTTTCTGACACAGGCAGCGATGATCGCAGCGCTGTATGTGGTTTTTACGCTCATTTCCGCTGCGCTCGGTCTTTCCTCGATGCAGGTCCAGGTCCGCTTCTCAGAAGCTTTGACCATTCTTCCGTACTTTACCCCCGCTGCCATACCCGGTGTTTTTATCGGATGCCTGCTCAGTAATATTCTTGCAGGCGGCGCGCTGCTTGACATTATCTTTGGTTCATTAGCAACGCTTATTGCCGCTGTCGGAACTTATCTTCTGCGCGGGCATAAGTGGCTTGCCCCGCTTCCGCCGATTGCCGCAAACACTCTGATCATTCCGTTTGTGATCCGGGCTGCTTACGGTATCGGTCCGCTTTGGCTGTCTTTTATCACAGTCGGGGCCGGCGAGATCTTATCGGCAGGTGTGCTCGGCATGCTTCTTCTTTTTGTCCTAAACAAATACAGAAGACAAATTTTTTATGACTGCTCCTCTAAATAGGAGATAAATACCGCGCGGTTAGTGCGGAACCACTCGTCTGCCTCAGTAATACTTTTTTTATACAGGCTGTCTGATTTCGGATCCATGAGAACGATTTGTGAATCATTATAACCAATGATCAGTACCGAGTTCTCCCGCATCAGCGCCAGCACTGGGATATCCCGATTGACGTAATAAAGAATTGCATCCAGGCTGCATTCCGAAAGGTCTAAGATACGGCAATCGGGGAGTCCCTCTCTCAGGATCTGAAGCACATTCTCCCCCTCATCAAGCAGATACTGGCTGTTGCGTGCCACTCCTTCATATGCGAGAAGCGTATCAAGGCAAACCGCTGTCGAACCTCTTGTCTCGTTTGCACTCTGCGCAGAGATCGCCATGATCTGATTGCGCGTGCGGCGGTTTCCTCTCACCCAGATATAATACCCCGTATCGTCCACGACCACACCCATTTTTTCATAGGCAAGATTGATCGCATCGGCGGCATGATTATAAATTCCGATCACACCGTCTTTCGCATATACGTAAAACCGCTCAATATAATTATCCTCCGAAACGGCGAGTATTCTGTTTCCCTCAAAAAGCACTTCTTTCGGCGTTAAGATCTGCAACGCTTTTTCATCGATCGTATTTTTCACAACGATCTGTACGATCGTCTCATATTTTTCGGTGACCGGTCTCTCGAGTGTATTGATCCCTGTTTCCTGCTCAATATTGTTGACGATCTGGTCATCCGCTGCCTCCACATAAGATCCGTCTTCTCTTTTCATGACACGCGACATATTGAGCTGGTTGTCCATAATCTGCCCGTCTGTGACATAAATCCCTTCGCTGCCGTATTCTTTTAATATCGTTCCGTTCTCGTCCATAATAATGATTTCATACATCGGAAATGTGCTGATGCCATAACTGTCCGTATAAATATCCTCCCGGCGCGCCACGCCATAGATCAGATCATTTCCCATAAACCCGATCGGCTTGATATAACTGCCGATGCCTGCATCTATTTTTCTGCGCATCTGCGTATTCAGATTCATATGCACAAGTGAAACACTTGCCTCCGCGCTCTTTCCCTCCTGCCATACAAGAAAGCTCTGGTCGGGCGAGACCTGAAATCTTCCAACTTCCAGATTTTCCGCCATGATCTCATAACTGCGGCTGTCCAGACTGACTGCATAAATGTCCCCGTTTAGAATGAAATAAAAAATATTCGTCCTGCTCACATAGGAAAGCATCTTCATCTCTGCTTCCAGAATTGCATAACTTTTGTCATAGGGTATATAGATCTCCTCTTCAACCGTGTTGAGCAGGCTGTTATAATAGCATACCAGGATTCCGACCTGGCCTTCATGAAGCCCGCGGTTCATATAGCCATACACAACAAACCGGACATTCCCCGTCTCATCAACGGTCAGGATCTTCATATTATGCGCATCATACATACATCTTTCATCAAAGGTATCATCCTGAAACGTATAGAGTACCGCCATCTTCTGTTCGGATACATTATAGGAATACAATCCCTTATCGCATACGAAGGCAAAAACATTTCCGCCGTCGGACTCCACAAGCACCGGCTCTTCTTCCTGAATACCAAGCACGATCTTATTCCCTGCGTAAGCGCTTGTATTTTTCTCATCAAAGATCTGCGTCATCGTGCGCTCAAAGTCCAACAAATAAATGCGGTCCACTGTATAACGCAGCCGATAAAATTCCTCGACCCGGTAATAATGCCTGTTTTTTCCCTCCTGTACGGATACGATGTAATCCCCCGAAACGGATGCCGTCTGGGAGGCGAGCTCGCGAAGCGTAAATACCGGCTCCGTCTCTTTTTCCACTCCAAGCGAGCCCCATGTGATCTGATTAAAACTGCTATGGATGTCGACAACGCCAAACGTTGTATTATCTCCCTGCGAATTCGATTCCAGATATTTGATGATTTCCCGCGCTTCCTCACGATCAAACGTCCGTGCCGAAAATTCACGCGCAAACGCGATCTTTTCCTCGGCATGATAATCCGTGGCAAGGATGATACGGGTCGTATAAGAAACCTCCTGCTCCGTATCCAGCTCCAGTTTTAAGATCAGGCTATATTCCGTCTGCTCCTCGATCAAATCTTTGATCGCAAAATCTACATGAATTTCATCCCCAATGTCTGTAAAGTCCATCAGCTGGCCGTCCTCGATCAGACGTGCGCCGTCCACACTGCGCACTTCAAAAAAGATCCGGCTGACCATACACCCATATTTCTGCACGTCAAAAGAAAGCGTCCTCCCGTCGCCAAGCGGCGTGATGCTCTCGCGCAGACTTGAAAGCTGCGGAAGCACCTGATAGCCGTGCAGACAGTTTACCCGCTCCCCGTCTACATTCATGTAGACTAACGGCAGGCCCGCCGGACGCATTTCTTCCGTCATATCTGTATTTCCCTGATTCAAAAGGCTGCTAATGATCATCAGCGCTGCCAAAAATGTCACCGCGCATATGATCCCATGAAAGATCATTTTTTTCATGCTTTTATTCTATGCTAATTTTGGTATTTTCACAATACAAAAATGAATTGGTGTGAATAGAATAAATGATCTTCTCCTCCGACATTATACGCCCATGTCACCCATACCATAAAATTTCGAAAGATCCATGCCTGCCCCATGCCGCCGCTTTGCAATCTCATAGCACAAAAGCACATAGATCAGTTCCTGCCTGTAATCGCTATCCCGTGGTGACAAACGCATAGCTCCATCGTCCCTCGACCCTGCCGTGCGCTGCTGCAGATCCGCCGTATTTTGCATACGCTCTCCCGCCATGGGTTCTTGTGTGGTTCCCCCCGCTGCAGGCTCCCACATATTCGCTCCGCCCGCCGCTCCATCCGCTTCTTCTTTTTCGATCATCTGCAGAATATCGTGTGCAAGGCGCTGCAATCGAAGTCTGTCTATATATTCATCATATATCATGCTTCCCTTGTAATCCAGCCGGTCCACAACCGAAGCGATTCTGGCGGCATAGCGTCTTGACATTTCCGGAAACATTTCCTGTAAATACTGCAAGTCCTCTTTGGTATCCATTTCCTGCGTCATATAGAGCGGCAGACCGCCATTTCCGTTCACTGCATATATCGGCATATATGGCATGGGATACGGCGGCATATGATAAGCCTGATAAAAGGGTACGACACGATGCTGTTCCATTCTTTTGATCCCCTGTTTTTTAAGTTCATTCCGATCAGATCCGGTTTGTATTATAGTATGCGGGCAGATGGAAAACGTGCGGTGGAATGTATTTTCATATGTAATATAACGATTTGCACGAAAAAGGGCTGCCGCTTCACGAACATTCCTTCGCTAAAGCGGCGGCCCTTTTGATACCTGTTACTATTCTGACAAATAACTATATTTCCGGCTCACGCCGGCTTTTCAATCGGTCGGTTACCGAATCGTCGAGATACGCGCAAGCGCACGCAAAAGCGCCGTCTCGGCCCGCGCAACATCGGTTTTGGGATCTTTCTCGGAAAGCCGCTTCTCGGCACGTTCCTTCGCAGCCTCGGCACGATGTAAGTCAATCTCATTCGGCCATTCCACAATCTCCGCAAGAATCGTGATCTGCTCCTTCAGGATTTCCACAAACCCTGCGTGGAGCGCAGCCACCTTCTGCTCGTCACCATCCGTAATATAAAGGATCCCCGGCTTGATGATCATCGTCATCGGAATATGGTTTTTATAAATGCCGACCTCACCCTCCGTCGTATTAAACTCGACCATTGTTGCCAAGCCCTCGTAAAAAACACGGTCCGGTGTGATAATTTTGATCGTAAAACGATTATCCTCTGCCATAAAGCCACCTCAATCCTGATTCCACACTTAGCCTATATTCATCCACTCCGCAGATACCCGGATCCGGATAAAGAATGCCGCATGTTTGACATTCTTCCGTGGATTCCTTACTGCTTGACACGCGCCACAACATCATCGATGCTGCCCGCATTCAGGAAATAGGATTCAGGAATCTCATCATGCTTACCTTCTATGATCTCCTTAAAGCCCCGGATCGTCTCTGCGATCGGTACATACTTTCCTTCAAGACCGGTAAACTGCCCCGCAACGAAGAACGGCTGGGAAAGGAATCTCTGCACCTTTCTCGCACGGCTAACAACAAGCTTATCATCCTCGGAAAGCTCATCCATACCAAGGATGGCAATAATATCCTGCAATTCTTTATATTTTTGAAGAATTTCCTGCACACCACGCGCCACATCATAATGTTCCTGCCCGACAATACGCGGATCAAGGATCCTCGACGTGGACTCAAGCGGATCAACTGCCGGATAGATACCGAGCTCAACGATCGAACGCGACAATACTGTCGTCGCATCCAAGTGCGCGAACGTTGTCGCCGGAGCCGGGTCGGTCAGGTCATCCGCGGGAACGTATACTGCCTGTACTGATGTGATGGAGCCGTTTCTCGTTGACGTGATACGCTCCTGAAGCGCACCCATCTCTGTCTGCAGTGTCGGCTGATATCCAACGGCTGACGGCATACGTCCAAGCAATGCCGATACCTCGGAACCTGCCTGTGTGAACCGGAAAATATTATCAATGAAAAGAAGCACGTCCTTTCCGCCCTTGTCACGGAAATACTCAGCCATCGTCAGACCGGTAAGACCCACACGCATTCTCGCGCCGGGCGGCTCGTTCATCTGTCCGAACACCATCGTTGTTTTATCGATAACGCCGGACTCCATCATTTCGTGATAGAGGTCATTTCCCTCTCTCGTGCGTTCTCCAACACCGGTAAATACAGAATATCCGCCGTGCTCTGTTGCGATATTACGAATCAGCTCCTGAATCAGGACCGTCTTACCCACACCTGCTCCTCCGAACAGACCGATCTTACCGCCCTTCTGATAGGGGCAGAGCAGATCAACGACTTTGATTCCGGTTTCAAGAAGCTCCTGCGTTGTGGACTGTTCCGAAAATCCGGGAGCCGGTCTGTGAATCGGCTCATAAGTAACATCCGTAGGCGCTGGTTTATTGTCGATCGGCTGACCCAGCACGTTAAAGATACGTCCCAACGTATTTTCGCCGACCGGCACACTGATGGAAGCTCCGGTTGCCACCGCATCCATGCCGCGGACAAGTCCGTCCGTGGGTCCCATTGCGATACATCTTACCGTATCGTCGCCCAAGTGCTGTGCAACTTCCACAACAAGCTCCTCGCCATTCGTGCGGGTGATCCGAATCGCTTCATTGATCTCCGGAAGCTGTCCGTCGGCAAACTTGATATCCAGTACGGCGCCGATAATCTGTGTGATTTTACCGTTGCTTGTACTTCTGTTTTCTGCTGCCATATCCTTATTCCTTTCATCATGATCTCGGTGCCGGAAGCGCTGATAAAACGATGATGCCATCTGTTTTCATCAGGAAATCGCTTCCGCTCCGGCTATGATTTCTGTTAATTCCTGTGTGATCGAGCCCTGACGCGCTCTGTTATACTGGAGCGATAATTTGCCGATCATTTCTTCCGCATTGCTTGTCGCGGAATCCATCGCCTGCATTCTCGCGCCGTTCTCACTGGCAACCGCCTCGATCAGCGCCCCATAGATCAGACTCGCGACATACTTTGGAATAATGAGACTCAAGGCTTCATCCGCCTCCGGCTCAAAATTCATCATCGCCTTATCGTCCGTCGTATCCGCCGCTTCTCCATTCATCTCCTGTTCGTCTTCAAGTGACACCGGGAGAAGCTTTAGAAGCTTCGGCTCATGAACGACCGTATTCTTAAAATACGTATAAGCAAGATAGATTTCACCGATCTCTCCGTCCATATAGTTTTTTAGTAACTCTTTGGCCAGCTGCATCGCCTCCACATAAGTCGGCTCCTCGATCACCTCGGAATAATCCTTGTCGGCGATCCGATATCCCGCGCGCGCAAGCAGATCACGTCCTTTTTTTCCGATCGCATGGATGATCAGATCATCCTTTTTCTCCGCAAGCTCTCCGCGCGTGATCAGTTTCACGACATTGGAGTTATACCCTCCCGCAAGACCTCTGTTGGAAGTGATCACAATGACAGCTTTTTTATCGGATGTTCCGGTTTTCAGATACGGATGATCCAATGCGCCGGCTTTGACGATCATACTCTTCACGGTATCATACATACATGAAAAATATGATTTGGTCTGCTCCGCATGCGCTTTGCTCCGCTGGAGTTTTACCGTGGAAACAAGCTTCATCGCCTTGGTAATCTGCTGTGTACTCTGTATACTGCCCTTACGTCTCTTGATGTCTCTCATCGACGCCATTGCATTTCACCGCCTTCCCAAGCGCCTTACTTAAAAGATTTCTTGAATTCCGCGATCGCGCTTTTTAACTTCTCCTCCGTGTTATCGGAGATGACTTTTTCATCACGGATCGCCGCCGGAACCTCAGGATACTTTGTATCAATAAAAGTAAACAGCTCCGCTTCAAACCGGGTAATATCCTCGATCGACACATCCAGCAGATATTTGTTGGTCGCCACATAAATAATGATGACCTGATATTCCACCGCCATCGGCTGATACTGCGGCTGCTTTAAGATCTCTTTGATGCGTTCGCCCTGCGCCAGCTTCTCTTTCGTGTCGGCATCCAGTTCCGAACCAAACTGGGAGAATGCCGCAAGCTCCCTGTACTGGGCAAGTTCCACACGGATCGGCGCAGAAATCTTTTTCATCGCCTTGATCTGTGCAGCGCCGCCGACACGGGATACGGAAAGGCCTGCATTTACGGCCGGACGGAAACCTGCATTAAACATTTCCGTCTCCAAATAGATCTGACCGTCCGTGATCGAGATCACGTTGGTCGGAATATAAGCGGACACGTCTCCCGCCTGCGTCTCAATGATCGGCAGTGCCGTAAGAGAACCTCCGCCGTATTCCTCGCTCATCCGGACTGCACGCTCTAATAATCTTGAATGCAGATAGAAAACGTCGCCAGGATATGCCTCACGACCGGGCGGACGGCGAAGCAGCAGGGAAAGTGTACGATATGCGGTAGCGTGTTTACTTAAGTCATCATAAACAACAAGCACATCCTCTCCGTTCTCCATCCATTCTTCTCCAATCGCACAGCCCGCGTACGGAGAAATATACTGTAAGGGCGCAAGGTCGCTGGCAGTAGATGCTACGACTGTTGTATAATTCATTGCGCCAAATTCTTCCAACGTCTTCACAATGGATGCGACCGTGGACGCCTTCTGTCCGATCGCTACATAGACGCATTTTACATTCTGACCCTTTTGATTGATGATCGTATCGATCGCGATCGCCGTTTTACCGGTCTGTCTGTCACCGATGATCAGCTCACGCTGTCCGCGTCCGATCGGTATCATGGAATCAATTGCCTTAATACCCGTCTGTAACGGTGTGTCCACCGATTTACGCGTAATAACTCCAGCTGCAACTCGCTCGATCTGACGATACTTTGCAGTCTGAACAGGACCTTTTCCGTCAATAGGCTGGCCAAGCGCATTGACAACACGCCCCAGCAATGCGTCTCCGACAGGAACTTCCACAACCCTGCCGGTGGTCTTTACCTGATCACCCTCGTTAATATTGTGCGCGCTTCCGAGCAGCACCGCACCGACATTGTCTTCCTCGAGGTTCATGACCATGCCGTATACCTCGCCGGGGAACTCTAAGAGTTCGCCCTGCATCGCATTTTCCAGTCCATGCACACGCGCGATACCGTCCGCAACCTGAATGACCGTGCCCACATTGGACACTTCCATCTGGGACGCATACCGCTTGATCTGATCCTTAATCACTGAACTTATTTCTTCTGGTCTTAAATTCATGGATCATCTGCACCTTTCTTTATTTTCTTATCTCTGTCCGGACTTTTCTCCGGACTTTAAGCTGCACCTCATAAGGAAGCTCTGATCAAATCAGCGTTTCCTTATGCAAGCTGAAGTTTCATCAGGCTCCGCTCCATATCGCTCAACCTGGAGCGGATGCTGCTGTCTACGACGCGGTCTCCGATACGGATGACCATACCGCCGATGAGTTCTGTGCATACTTCATAATGCATTTCCACCTGGCGGTACCTGGTTGTCGCCAAAAGCCGTGCTTCCACCTGCTTCTTCTGTTCGTCCGTCAGGACGACCGCCGACGCCACATAGGCAATACCGATTCCTTTATGTTCCTTCATCTTATCGACAAAGCCGTCAAGAATCTGCTCTATGCTTCCATAGCGGTTCTTCTCAACGATCACGGTGAGAAAACCGAGCATATCCCCGCTGATACGGCCTTCAAACACCGCTTTCAGCGTGGAAATCTTCTCTTCTCTTCCGATCTTGGGATGATTCATCATCTGATTCAGCTCAGGATTTTCCTTAAGCACGATAAGGAGTCCCTGTGCTTCCTCTAAGAACTCGTCTTCCCGATGCTCTTCGAGCGCAAGCTCAAACAGCGCTTCCGCATATGTCCCCGAAATCAGCTTAGCCATGTGCTCTCACCCATTTCCTTTAACGTCTCATCAATCAGACTGTTCTGAATTGTTGTGTCAATATTTGCCGCCACAACTTTTGAAGCCATTGCCGACGCGATCGTGATCATCTCTCTCTTCACTTCATCTGCCGCTTTCTGCTTCTCAAGTTCTGCTTCCGTCCTCGCCCGCTCCAGAATCGCCGCTGCTTCTTCCTTCGCCTGGGCAATGATCCGGTTCTCATTTTCCAGACCGCGCTTCCTTGCGTCCGCCAGGATCGCTTCGGCTTCTTTATCCACGCTCTTTAGCTTCGCTTCGTATTCCGCTTTCATAGCTGAAGCGTCGGTCTTATCCTTCTGTGCGCTCTCTATATCGCCCGCAATTTTCGTACTTCGGCTCTCCAGCATTTTTCTTACCGGATTAAAAAGAAAACGCGACAGAAACAGGAATAATATGAATACTGCAATAATCGTGAGAACAGAATCCGTTATGAGCTGTAAGTCCAAATTAAACAGACGACGCATCGAACCGCTTCCCGCTTCTGCCAACATGATTCCTGCATTGAACACTGTCTGCAACTGACTGCCTCCTCTCCTCTGTCATGACTTATAGGATCTTCCCCGCAGATTCCTCGTCAGCGAGATCCTTCAAGAGAATTTCCTTTGTGAAGAATCTGCCTCAGCAGATTCTTCGAAAGAGTTTGCGTTCCGCAAACTCTTTTTTAGACATCCAACGGATGAACGAAGAGTAACAGCAGAGCAACAAGCAGACCGTAGAGACCGGTCGTCTCGGCAACTGCCTGTCCAAGCAACATCGTTGTCATGATATCACCTTTTGCACCCGGATTACGTCCAACTGCCGCAGCACCGTGTCCGGCTGCAATACCCTGTCCAACACCGGGTCCGATACCTGCGATTACCGCAAGACCTGCACCAATTGCGGAGCATGCTCTGATCAATCCTAAATCTGACATAATAAATTCCTCCTTGATATTATGAAATAATTTTCTTGGTTTTTCCCTTAGTCTGACCTCGAAAGAGTTTTCTTCAAAAGAATTTTCCCTTACCTCTTTCTAAGACTCATCTCCATACGCATTGCTGATGTACGTCATCGTCAGCATACAGAACACGTATGTCTGGATCGCACCCGAAAACAGGTCGAAATATACATGCAGTGCCGCCGGCCATATAACCGCAAACCACCGCAGCAACCCGTACACAAGTGCCATCATGATCGTTCCCGACAGTACGTTTGCAAACAAACGCAGCGACAGCGAGATCGGTACTGCAATCTCACTGATCACATTGATCGGCAGCCAAATCGGCAGCCATGGCGGAAGCGGAGAACACATATCATTCCAAATCTGTTTCGGCGAGTTGTTCTTAAACTGCGTCACATGAATCAGCGTGAACGTAAGAATGCCAAGCGGCAGTGTAACACCGTAATCGGCAGTCGGCGGGCGCAAACCCAGAATGCCTGAAATATTCGACAATAGGATAAAAATAAAGATGGTTCCGATGTAATTGCCGAATACCTTCGCATGCTTCCCCATGCTGCTCTTTACCATGCCGTCAAGCTTTTCCACAACCAGCTCGGCTACATTCTGCAGTCCCGTGGGTACCTCAGATGCGTGCTTTAAGGCGCGGTTTACGCAGAGCGCAAAAACCATGAGCACAAGCATAACGATCAGGATACAGACATGCGTTGTGGTGATCCACACTTCCTGCCCGAAGACGGTATACTTGAACACGCCTTTGATCATAAAGCTCTCTGTCACATTCGAGGATAACAGGATGCCCTGTGTCATATTTTCACCTCCTTGTTCAAATATCATATTGCTCCGAATCCGGAACCGGAGGTGCCGGTTCCGGATCGGGGTATTTCTTTACCGTGATGCGGTGGATCAGAGGCTGGACATATGCTCCGATCTTTAAGCCCATGATCCCCAAAAACGCAGTGAGCGGATTTGCTGCCTTTGTAAAAAGAATCGTAAACAGCACCGCCGCGACCGCCAAATATCGCAGAATCGCCTGCATTGCCACTTTCCGCACAGCCGTCTTCTGCGGCATACCCAGATATCTGTCAAATGTCCATGACATATGATATGCCATGGCAAGCGCCGTTAGCATACCAAATAATAATCCAAGCGCACACGAGCCTTTCTGCGGTACAAACCAGATGCCCGCTGCAAGACAGAGCAGATCAAACAGCACGATCCCGCACATCAGTTCCAACAAAGTACGGTTACATCCCATCCTGCCCTTTATCCTGACTTCTGTCTCCATTCCGGTCCGCTTCCTTTCCCCGTCCGCTGACATTTCTGCCGCCCAGCTTCATCGCAAGCTTATAAATGTTCGTAAAGCCCGCCAGCGCTCCCATGAAAAAAAGAATGATCACCCAATAGGAAGTCCCTGCCTTGCGGTCGATCCAAATCCCCAAAAACAGACACATGAAGATCGGAACCACCATATGAATGCCAAACTGCATCACCAGTGCAAGCGATTCCAGAACCCTGCCATTGCCACGTCCGTCGTTCCTGCCCTGCCGTCTGCCATTTTTATTATGCCGTCCGCCGACCTCGTTGTTCAAATTTCCGGTACTTCCTCTCCATCATGCATACTCGCAAGGAGCATGTCATAATTTACTATTATACCTATTTTTCCCAGCCATGTCTAGCCAAAACCACGATTTTGATTGACTTTTTTATCTATTTCCTGTACGATTCTTTCCATAACCAAAGAAGGATTCTGCTGGCGCACAATTCCTTCCGACTGTTTCACTCTGCAACGTTCGCTAAAAACGACGTCTGGCGCATAAAAATGGAGGTTCGCATGATAAATCCGACTTTATACCGCAAACGGCTGATACCGGATGAATGTATCTCATTAGAAGGCGATGTGATCGTCCGATGCGATCAGGACATGATCGTTACCACTTGGAACACATTTCGTCCAAAAAAAGAATTTGACCATGGTGCTTCCGTTTACTATCTGAAAAAAGGGATCAAGATCAGTAAATTTCTAAAAAGTGACAATACGTTAGCCTATTGGTATTGCGACATCGTCGATTACGAGTACGGAAAAAACACGCTGCCGGACTGTCAACCGCCCGAACCGGCGTCCAAAGCGCAGCAGGGTCATGACTGTCTTACCTGTATTGATCTGCTCGCGGACATTGTTATTTACCCGGACGGTTTCGTTAAAGTCGTTGACCTCGACGAACTGGCGGAAGCTGCCGAACAGGGCCTCATCAATGAAAAGACACTTCACAGCGTGCTTCTGCGCGTCAACGATCTGCTAAGGACTATTTACAGCGGTGAATTTGATGCCTTAAAGGCTCCGTTAAACGAAGTTCTTCCAAATCAGTAAATGTAGAAATAAAAAGAGATTTATGATTGTGAATTTAATCGAAGCAATTAAAAAATCCCTTGCAGCATAGCCCTTCTGCCGCAAGGGATCTTTTGTCAATAGAAAATATGTCCGCTGATCCTGTACCGCGGCGTGATACCATCTATCGGCGTCCGGAAAAACAGGCAGTCCGCCACATTCGTCCTGCCGCTCATCGCCTCATCCGCCGCACGGTAACAGCTCGCTGTTGCACGATCATTTGCAAGTGCAAGCGCAAGCCGTCCGCTCGCCACCGGTGAAAACTGTCTCCTTGCATAGATCACACCGACCATCGTATCGGGAAATACTCTGCTGAGCATCCGGTTTATGACGACCGCGCCGACCGCCACCTGACCCTCGTAGGGCTCTCCACCCGCCTCACAATAGATCAGATTCGCCAGCAGCTTGCGATCGCCTTCTTCAAACTGTATGTCCGAAATATCCCTCCATGCCGATTGCGCAGCGAGCGCAGACAGTCTCCTTTCCTCCTCGACCCGCGCCTTCAACATTTCTATATTCTCATTCTGCCTGGCAAGCTCCGCTTCATACGCACGCATCTGGGCTTCCGTTTCGGAAATCTGATCGCTGTACCCCGCAATGCGCTCCGACGTCTCCGCCACAAGACCATCAACACGTTCCTGCTCCAGCTTTGCTTCTTCCCGCAGCATCTGCAGCTCGGCAAGTTCCTCATTCAGCCGCTCTTCCTGCCGCTCGATCATTCTGCAGGTCTCCTGATACTCTTCCAGTTTACGCCGGTCATAGCGCTCAACCTGCTCAATATATTCACTCCGGTTCAGGAAATCGGCAAACCCGTTCGCTGAAAAAAGCATTTCCAGATACGTTGTCTCCCCGTTCTCATACATGAACCGGATCCGTTCTTTCATACTCTCGTACTGCTCAACCTCCGTCTGACGCGCCTCCGCAAGAGTCGCCTGCGTCTGCTCGATCTCGCTTTCTTTCTGATCCAGATTTTCTTCGATCCGCTCCAGATTTGCCCGCACTGCATTCAGTTGATCGTTTAATTCGCTCAATTCTTCCTGAAGATCGTTGCGCTGTCCTTCCAGGCTTGAGAGATTATCTTCGATCTCGTCAAGCTCTTCCTGTGTTTCCTGCTGCTGCTGCTGCGCCTCATCAAGCTGTTGCTGCGTTGATTTTGCATACGTCTGCGCGGTCGGAATCGATGCAGAAAACAAAACAAGTGTTATACAAAAAAAACGTCTTCGAAGCACTTTCCCTTTCATGCCCCTACCTGCTTAACCTTCCTGCCGTTACACATCCAGCGTAATACTCCTTCCGGTATGTTCATATTTTCTGCATGCTACTTTGGCCGCCGAAAAAAGCATACGGCTTGCCCTGACGGAATCCGTGCCTTCGTACTTATCATCCGCATAGATGACTGTACGGATTCCGGACTGAATGATCGCCTTTGCGCATTCGTTACAGGGAAAAAGTGAGACATACAGCGTCGCACCCGCAAGGCTTCCGCCCCTAAAATTTAAGATCGCATTTAGCTCCCCGTGCGTCACAAACGGATACTTTGTCCCTAGCGGTTCCCCTTCACGCGCCCATGGGAATTCATCGTCAGAACATCCGGTCGGCAGACCATTATAGCCGATGGACAAAATTTTGTGGTCTTCGCTCACTATGCACGCGCCCACCTGAGTGCCCGGATCTTTAGAACGCATGCGTGCAAGCAGCGCTACACCCATAAAATACTCGTCCCACGAAATATAACCTTCCCTTTTTCCGATCTTCTGACCCATATCTGTTACCTGTTATCCCCTTTTCGCTTAGTCCGCTGCACTCTTTCCATTACCTGCTCTTCCGGTTTTACCCGTTCGTTTTCCCATTACCCATGATTCCGGTTTTACCTGCTGTTCTCTTCTCATTGAACGTACTTCCAGCTTTATCCGTTTCATTTTCCCATTACCTGCGTTCCGGCTTTGTTCCTTTATCTCCTTACTTTGTCCCAAAAATACGGTCGCCCGCATCCCCCAAGCCCGGAACGATATATGCATGCTCATTGAGCTTTTCATCAAGCGCTCCGATGTACATATCAACGTCGGGATGATCCTTTTTCATCCTCTCAACGCCTTCCGGCGCGGCAATGATGCACATGAAATGAATTTTATTACAGCCTTTATCTTTTAACATCTGAATCGCCGCGGAAGAGGAACCGCCCGTCGCGAGCATCGGATCCACTACAAATACTTCTCTCTCCGCACAATCAGCCGGAAGCTTACAGTAATACTCGACAGGCTCATGCGTGTCCGGATCACGGTAAAGTCCGATATGCCCGATCTTAGCCGCCGGTATCAGGTCCAGCACGCCGTCCACCATCCCCAGTCCTGCGCGCAGGATCGGCACGATCGCCATTTTTTTACCGCGAAGCTCTTTGGCTTTCGTCTTGCAGATCGGCGTTTCAATCTCTACTTCCGAAAGAGGAAGCTCGCGCGTTGCCTCATAACAGATCAGCATCGCGATCTCACTGATCGTATCCCTGAAATCTTTTGTCCCCGTTTCCTTTCTTCTGATGTACCCGATCTTGTGCTGAATCAGCGGATGATCCATGATCACACATTTTGCCATTCCCGTACCTCCCATTCAAACATCGTTTTTCCGAAACAAATCAGACAGTCCTCTCTGCAAAATAAACGCTGCTCTCTATGCAGTTTTGCGAACTCTTCATACGCAGCGCCCTACGTATCCCTTCAAGGCTCCGCCTAATTGCCTGTACCGGTCTTTCTTCCTTTTACTGCTCAATCTGCTCAACACGCCTGATATGCTTTTCTTCCGACGAAAATTCCGTGTCCAAAAACGTATCCACGATCTCAAACGCCATGTTCGGTCCGATCAGCGCACCCCCAAGCGCCAGTACATTTGCATCGTTATGCAGCCTTGTCATACGCGCGCTGAGCGGTTCAGAACACAATGCTGCGCGGACGCCCTTTATCTTATTGGCCGTTATTGAAATGCCAATACCTGTCGTGCAGATCACAATGCCCTTCTCACATTCTCCCGACGCGACTGCTTTCGCCGCCGCACGCCCGAACTGAGGGTAATCGCAGGAAGTCTTATCAAAACATCCAAAATCCTTATAGGCAATCCCGCGTTCTTCCAAATGGCGGATGACATGCTGTTTTAAGTCAAATCCGCCATGGTCACATCCCAATGCTACCATAAGCCTGTCCCTCCTTCATATTCTGCGGTTATTATAGCATATTTATTTAAGTTCCTCAACAAAGGCTTCCCCATTTCAGCCGGTGAAGTTCACCGCCGCACTGCATATCCGGAAATCCCTGCTGCCGCAGCGCCTCATAAAGTACAATGCCCGCGGAATTGGACAAATTCAGGGAGCGGATCTTTGGCAGCATCGGAATACGGATGCACATTTCCTCATGTGCAATCAAAATTTCCTCGGGTATCCCTGCGGACTCTTTGCCGAACATGATAAAATCATCGGGCTGAAACTCCGCCTCCGCATAAGTTTTCTTTGCCTTGGTCGTCGCATACCATATGCGCGCATTCGGATTTTTAATACAAAAATCGCGATAATCATCATAACGGCACACATCCAAATGCTCCCAATAATCCATTCCCGCCCGTTTGATCTCTTTTTCATTCAGTCGGAAGCCAAGCGGCTCGATCAGATGCAGTACGCTTCCTGTCGCCACGCAGGTCCTCCCGATGTTTCCCGTATTGGACGGGATCTCCGGTTCATGCAGTACGATGTTCATACTTACCTCCCTGTCAAAGCAGTCTCCTGCAATAACATACGATCAAGGTATATTCGCGGCTCTGGCTCAAATTGCCGGTTGAAAAATCTTAGATTTTCAACCGGCCTCCATGTCAGCGCCTCAGAGATTGTGCGCCTCAGCGCGCAGTTTCGTGATAAACCGCTCTAGCTTTTCCATTGCCGTTTTCAGTTTTTCAATGGAATATGCGTAAGAAATTCGCAAAAATCCTTCACCGCTGTCGCCGAATGCAGTTCCCGGAACGACCGCAACCTTTTCCTCCTGTAAAAACCGGTTCGCAAACTCGTCGCTTGTCATTCCGAACTCTTTGATGCAAGGAAAAACATAGAACGCGCCGTATGGTTCAAAGCATTCCAGACCCATTTCACGAAATGCATTCAGCAGGAAACGGCGGCGCTGGTTATACGCCTCCCGCATCATTTCCACATCGGCATCCCCGTTTTTCATAGCGTCGACCGCCGCATACTGACTCATCGTCGGCGCACACATGATCGCAAACTGATGGATTTTCGTCATCTGGGCGATGATCCGGGCCGGTCCGCACACATAGCCGAGCCGCCAGCCCGTCATCGCATGTGACTTGGAAAAACCGTTGATAAGCAGCGTGCGCTCTTTCATCTGCGGCAGCGATGCGATCGAGACATGCTCCTCCTTATAGGTCAGTTCCGCATAGATCTCGTCAGACATGACATAGATGTCTTTTTCTATACACACCTTCGCGACTGCCTCTAAATCTTCGCGTTCCATGATCGCGCCCGTCGGATTGTTCGGAAACGGCAATATCAGCAGCTTCGTCTTTTCCGTAACCGCATCCAGCACTTCCTGCGCAGTCAGGCGGAATTCATTTTCCGCTTTCAGGTTGATGATAACCGGTTTCCCGCCGGCAAGGATCGTGCATGGCTCATAGGAAACATAGCTTGGCTGCGGGATCAGAACCTCTTCGCCCGGATTGAGCATCGCGCGAAGCCCGATATCGATTGCCTCCGATCCCCCGACTGTAATAAGTGTTTCTTTCTGCGGATCATAGTCCACATGAAAACGCCGGCGCAGATACCGGCAGATCTCCTCCCTCAGCTCGACCAGTCCTGCATTGGATGTGTAATGGGTCTTTCCTTTTTCCAGAGAATAAATTCCCTCGTCGCGGATATGCCACGGCGTATCAAAATCCGGCTCGCCCACGCCAAGCGAGATCGCATCCTTCATCTCGCTGACGATATCAAAAAACTTCCTGATGCCGGAGGGCTTTATTTTTACAACTTCGTCTGCTAATGGATTTCTCACGGTGTGATCAGCTCTCTTTCGTCTTCATATTTTTTGCACAGGATCGTGCCATGGTCCTTATATTTTTTCAGAATAAAATGCGTTGCCGTGCTCAGCACAGTGTCTAGCGCCGACAATTTCTGCGATACAAAACCGGAAACCTCTTTCAGGGATTTGCCCTCAAGTGAAACAAGAAGATCATAGCCCCCGGAGATCAGATAGACCGAATTGACTTCCGGATAGTTATAGATACGCTCCGCAATATTGTCAAACCCCTGCCCCCGCTGCGGCGTCACGCGCACTTCGATAAGTGCGGACACCTTTTCGATTGACGTCTTTTCCCAATCGATCAGCGTGTGATAACCGCAGATCACGCCCTCTTCCTCCATCGCTTTCAGTTCGTTCGCAACGGCAAGCTCATCCTCACCGAGCATGACGCTGAGTTCCTTTACGCCGATCCTGCTGTTTTTCTCGATCACCGTTAAAATTCTTTCTCTCATATTCATCATATAAATCCTCCATACCGCCTTTTGCGGTTCAAATAGATATGAAAAACGCTGTCCTTTGCATTTTTCCCGTGTGAAATATAATACAGCTCAAAACAATTCCTTTTCCATGCCTGCAGAGAAGCTGTCAAGACCGTCGCCCTTCGGCGGTTCCAAAAAACGGCGCTCTTCACCATTTATGATCACTTTATCGTTTGACAAATCCGTCCTGCCGATCACCGCTGCTGGAATCCGGGCTTCGGCAAGAATCCGCACCAGTCCGTATCCGTTTTCTGCAAGCAGGAGCAGACTGCCTCCCGCCGCAAGTTCATAGGGATTGATATCATAAAAATTACAGATTTCCACCGTCTCCTGGCGGATCGGGATCGCTTTCAGATGCACAGAGAGTCCGACGCCCGCACGTTGTGCAAGTTCCCACAGCGCGGCAAAAATACCGCCCCGTGAAGCATCATGCATCATAAGAACGCCGGACTTTCCGGCGGTGGCGGCCTCCGGCACCACCGATAGCCGCTGCTCTAAAGCAGCCGCCTCATCAATGAAATACGCCGGATATCTTGCCAGAAGTTCCGCCCTTCTCTCCCGTGCGATCCACGCAGTTCCCGCAAGCCCCGCCCACTTTGTCATAACTATATCCTTATCTGCCAGCGCGTGTTTTTCAGGTCTTGCGCATGCCCGCTGGTCCTGATTCTTCTGACCGATTCCCGTTATGCTTAAGACCGGCTCACTTACACCTCCGGAAATCTCCGTATGTCCGCCTGCGACGATTATGCCAAGCGCCCCTGCCGCATCCCCGATCTGCTTCATCACAGTCCGAAGCCGCGCCTCCTCCGTATTTTCGGGAAATACTGCCGCAACAAGGATCGCCTTCGGGTCTGCTCCTCCGGCAGCAATATTATTGACGGCGGCATGCACGGCATAGCTGCCGATATGCCCGGCAGTTCCCGTCGTCGTGTTCACGCAGACTGCGGTGCAGTCCCCGTTTTCAGGCGCAAAAACGGCGCAGTCCTCCCCCACGCCTGCGCCGCCCGTTATCTTATCAGTATGAATTGGCAGTTGTTTTAACACGGAACGTTTTAACACGCGTTCCGGTATTTTCCCTATCTTCATGTATCGCTCCACACTATGCGTTTTTTGCAATTTCCCGCTTTATACCGCAGTTTCCACTTCCCAGTACAGTCGTAAAGGGAGACGCTGATCAGATCATCTCTTCCTGAAAACGCCTTTACTGTCCGGGCAGAACCTCTCCTGTCTCCGGCGCTGTCCCTGTCTCCGGCAGCACCTGCGCTCCTTCCGGTACCGCGCCCGCATCCGGTACGCCGGGTTGTACTGCTGTCCCCGGAACCTCAGACACCGCGCCCCCGTTTGCCGCACCGGATTCCGTGCCCGCTCCCGGAACTTCCGGATCTGTCCCCGTTTCCGGCGTCTGCGGCTGCGCAGATGTCTCCGCAGCAGGTCCATAATTCCCCGAAGCGATCTGCGCCGCGACCGCTTTGGCATGATCAACGCTGCCTGTCGCGATTGCCGCCTGTATCAGGTCATAAGCAACCGGATCACTCGTAGAAACACCGACTGTTGCAGACCGACAAGTCATTTTATAAGTATTATGGCTGATCTGCTCCCGGCTGACCTCCACACCGTTTTCCGTAATGACGCGGTAGACATCCGCTACATACCCTGTATGCGCCGGCTGTATCTCCACCGAACCAACCGGCATGGACGCGTCCGCATACACTGCCTCCGCTCCCGGCGGCGTCGTCTCAAGCACGACGCTCTCATAAGCAACACTGTGCGTCTCCGCTCTTGTCTCCACGCCATAGATCGTCATCGTGATCCTTTTATTGGTCGTTGTATATCCTTCGATATAGATCGGATACGGCGTATTATTCTTAAATGTAAAGTCAATACCCGAGTCCTCGGACACAGTCGCATCCAGACCGATCTTGACATAGCCGACCGCCATCGCATGATTCGCGCGGTTTGTTACTTCAAGTTCCGAATATAAGACGGAATTATACAGAGTGGAAGATACCTGACAGATTCCGCCTCCCACACTGTCCACGACCTTTCCTCCCGAATAGGAGCCCGCCGAATAATACCCGTTTCTCTCGGTAAACGGCGCGATCACTGCCAGCGTTGAAAACTCCTCGCCCGGAAACAGAATCGTCCCGTTTACTTTGTTACATGCATTCCGCACATTCGCACTTCTGGATGAATCGGATGTCGCAAAGCTTGTCGTGCAGGTCGCGAGCACATCCGTGATCTGCTTTAATTCCTCGACCCCGTGCTGCGGTTTTACCGTGCGCAATTGCAAATCAAAGCTCCCAGCCTCCCGCGGCCAGTCTTCCGTCAGCCCCGCGTAAATCAGATCGACTGATGCCGCGACGTCCAGCTCAATGCCGTCCACACCGTCCGTATAAACAAACTCGCCATTCTCACGCGTCATCGTCGCATTCTGGGCGGGTACATTGACCGCTTCACCCTGTGCCTGAACAATATTCTCAATAGCCGTCCGGTCAAACGCAAGTTCGATCTCATACACCTTGTTATGAGCCGCAAGATCGACGATCTCCTTGTAACGCCTCAAAATATTTCCCGTGCGTCCGAGTCCTACCGCTTCCTCCAGAATCTCAGGATTCCCAAAACGGATCCCCAGTTCGCCCGCCGTTGTCTGAACAGACTGTTCCGCAGAAAGATTTAACGTGACCGGTGTCTGTGAAAGCTCTAAGATATATGCGCCGATCGCCTGCTCCGCCTCCGCAAGCGTCATGCCCGAAAGAGAAATATCCTCCGCATATACGCCTTCACAGATCGTTGCCTGCGTGTCCACCCGGCCGGCGCCGTTTCCCGCTGCATAAGCATCCATTTTTTGGATGCCTGTCATTATCGCCAGTATCAAAGCTGCTGTCAGCACAATTCTTTTTTTCATGTCAATACCTCATCATCAGGAAAATGCCCTTGCAAAGAGCCGGTTCCTGCCATACAATATAAATACCGCGTGCATACCGCGGTTGTCCCGCATCTTTATCAATATATGACCCGCCCCGCGTGTTTATGACTTCCGGATCATAACAGCGCGGCAAGTATGGTTGTCCCGATCATCGCCGCAACCAGCACGATAATAATGATAGCGGATATCTTTTTCCTCGTTTTTCTGCTATAAATATTAAACATAGACGTTCACACTCCCTGTATGAAATAACAATGTCTGCTGAAAGGATATTATAAATGAAAATACCACTGTTTGCAAGTTTAATCCTGTTTTGTATCTGGCTGGCTTTCGCCATTTCCCGTTCCCGCAAAAGGACGGAGCGGACAGAACGGGATTTTTGGGAACGGGAAGCGCTGGCAGACCGTACGCGCAAAAAACCGCTCGATGATCTTGATTTTGTAGAAATCCCCTATGACGAGCTGCCGTTCTCCATTTTGCCGGACGATCCCGGTTCAGCCGCTGCGATTGCCGACTGCCACCGGATCCTCAACGGTTTCCGCGAGAAAAAAGCAGTCAACTTAACAGGTATCAGCAACACGGACTTAAAGCTGACTTACGGTGCGCCTAACCTTGAATTGCTCACCCAGTACGACGAAAACTATACCCTGCTGGTCCGCACGATGCAAAAATGGGCTGATCTGCTCCTAAAGGCAGGTTATGACGAGGATGCCGTCTTCATCATGGAATTCTGTATCAAGACGCGCACAGACATCAGTGCGACCTATCGCACGCTTGCGGATATTTACCGCAAAGAAGGCCGCGATGATAAAATAGAACATCTGCGCATGACGGCGGACAGTCTGAACTCGATCATGCGCCAGCCAATCCTGCGTATGCTGGATGAGGCAGACTCCTGAAAAACTTTTTATAGGATACAAAACGGGCTGTGTATTGACACAACCCGTTTTGTGCTGTCTGATATACCCGTCAGGCCTGGTCCGTCATCGCACCCTCTGTCAGACATACTCTCCTCCGGCAGTGTCCTCATCTTGTTTTAGAAGCCGGGTCATCTTATCAACCATTTCGTTGATCACTCCTGCCTGCCGTGACACATTGGCCGTATCGCCGGCATTGCCCTCCGCCATCGCATTGATCGATTCAAACCGCTCATTTTCATTTCGGATGCTTTCGACGATGTCCTGATTGATCGCGACCGTCTTTTTTATTACTTCCGCCTGTTTGTCATGCGCGTCCCCCATAGTTCCGACTGCGCCCACAGAAACATTCATCAGTTCCGTCATATCCTGCATACAGCTAAATACGTTTGCAAAATATTCGTTCTGCCTGCTCATTTTTGTCGCATTTTCTTCCACCTGTACAGTTATTTCCCTGACATTCTGCTGTACACGCTCAATCACGGACTGTACCACCTTTAAGGATTCCTGCGTGCTGTTTGCAAGATTTCCTACTTCTGTAGCCACTACTGCAAATCCCTTGCCCGCTTCTCCGGCTCTTGCGGCTTCAATAGAAGCATTCAATGCCAGCAAATTTGTGGAACTTGAAATATCGCTGATCAAGTTTAAGGTAACTCCGATTTCCTGAACCGCCTCCGACAGCCTTCCCGTAACATCTGTCGTAACTTTCATGGATTCTGAGACTTCACCGTTGATGGCATGAAGATCATTTAATAATTTTTGGTTTTCTTTGGACTTTTCAAGCAGATCTCTGGATGTCATCTCCACCTTTTCCACATTATCGGCCATAACGCTTTCCCACTTGCTCAGTTCTCCCAGATTATTCATACTTTCGTCCGTTTTGGAACCAAGAACCTCACTGTTTTCCACTAATTGCTGACTGGTAGCCGCCAGCAGCTCTGCCGATGCGCTTTCATTTTCTGATACAGCCGATAGCGCCGTCCCTGCCGCCAGCAATTCATCCGACAGCACCTGAACCTCGCTCAATATGTTTTTCAAATCTTTTTCTTTTTTATCAACAATTCCAAATAAGGTCGTCGTCCGGTAGCTGATAAAGCAGCAGGCCGCTAGCAGCACAGTGTAGACCACCGCTGTAAATATCCATCCGATCAGCGTATGAAGCTTCAGGAATCCGGCCGGAAAAGCGATCATAGCCGCCGCATTGACCACAATTGTAACAATATAACTCGTCTTGAGCAGTCTCTGCTCGTAATATGGTACCAACAGTAATGTCGCAACAAAGTAATAGTGCGTCAGGCATACATAACCGCCGCTGTCATTCGTGCACGAAACTGCTGTCGTAATCGCACCGATGACCGGAGGAATGCAGGCGTATACATATTTTGCCCTGCTGCCCAGCCTCTTCTCAAGCAGTTTGGTAATCACTGCCAAAAGTCCTGAAAACAGGAACACGCACTCCCTCAGACCGCCATTTAAAAAAATCATGACAAAAGCCCAGCCTGAAACCGCGACCCCTAAAACATACAAAACAAAATATTATTGATCAGTTTTTCCTCGTTTTTCGTCGATTGTGCCTGCATATTGATCCCCCGTCCTCAAAATCACATAAATATTGTTTATGAAATTGTTCATTATTGTAACATCTTTTGTGCAATTTTGTCAAACTTTGTTTCCTATGCATTCTCAAATTATATATTTTTTCTAAATATTCATGAAATTTCCCTGCTCATTTTTCCGTAAGTAAATGTCAGCTTATCCATCATGCGTGACGCCTCATTTTTTGTCATGCGGTCGATCTCACACTCCGGGTTTACCTTATAATATTCCAACATTTTTAAGAGCCGTTCACGCTGCGCCGGCGTGATCGGTCCTTCTTTTTTGACCTTACAGATAAGCTGATACGGCTCTGCCTGATCAGCAGCCTCAAACTGCCCGCAGAGCCTTTTATAAAGTTCGTGCGTCGCAAGCGCATCGCCCAGCGCACGATGTGCCGTATGTACAATTCCATAATGTGCGCAGAGCGCCCCAAGCGAGCGGCTCGGAAGCTCCGGCAGGCAGAGCCTTGAGAGCTTCAACGTGTCGATCGCTTTTTTCTCAAAAACAAATTTCTGATTGACTGCTGCGCGTTTGATAAACGAATAATCAAATCTCACACTGTGTCCGAGCAGGATGTCCTCTCCGGCAAAACTCAAAAATTCAGGTAGTACGTCTTCGATATAGGGCGCGCCGTCCAGCATCTGATCGGTAATCCCCGTCAGTTCAATGATCCGCTCCGTAAGACTCCGCGCCGGATTCACAAGCGTCTGACAGATTGCTTCCACCCGTCCGTTCCTGATCCGCGCCGCGCCGATTTCAATAATTTTTTCCGTTTTTGCATCAAGACCGGTCGTCTCGATATCCAATACCACATATGCTGATTGCATGACGTTCCCCCTTCCGATGTTACTCATGCTTCGCCCGCAGACGCTCCGACCGTTACGGGCGGGGTACCTGTCCGATCCGGAAATATTTTGAATATTTTATCATATATTACCTTAGCCTGCCACTCAGAGTTGAACCAAATCCGGAATTATGCTATATTAGTAGCGTCTTTTTGATTTACTTATTCTCACCCAAAAATACGGAAGGAAAGGAAGATGATATGTGAAAACAATTAAATCAAAAATTCAATTAAGCATCTTATCCGTCGTGCTGATCGGGTCAGTCACAATCGGCGTGATCACTGCTTTGTTAAATGCCAAGGGCATCGACGAAACGACAAAAAAAACACTTGGTCCCGCCACCCGGATGGCGGCAGACGCCGTGGAATGGCGGATGAATAATTATTGGACGGCGTTACAGGAAGCCGCAGCGTCCGATATTTTTCGTGATTCCGATCCCGAAGCTCCCGAACTGATTCCGATACGGAATGAGATCGCCGAGCGTAACGGCTTCCTCTATACCGGTAAGATGAATGCGGACGGTTCGTCTTCAACCGGTTACAGCTACGCAAACGAAGACTATTTTCAGGAATGTAGATCCACGATGCAGCCTTACATATCCGACATCATGAACGACGGGCAGCGGATGATCTTTCTTCTCGAAGTACCGATCATCACCGACGGCCAATTTGACGGCATCGTATACGGCGGAATCAGCGCCGATTTTCTCACCGATATCGTAGTAAATCTTGCTATGGGCGACGACGGCGTTGCCTATGTGCTCGATCGCCGGGGCAATGTCATCGGACATCGTGATTCGTCCGTTGTAACGGAGGGCTCCAATATGATCGAGGCTGCCAAAACCGATTCGAGCGTGGCCGACGTCGCGGCAGTAAATCAACGTATGATCCAGGGGGAAACCGGTTTTGGAGAATATCAATTTTACGGGGACAACAAGATCGTCGGTTTTGCCCCGATCGACGGATACCAAGACTGGAGTCTCGCCATCGAAGTCAGCCAAAAAGAATTTAAGTCCACATTGGATCACAGTATTTTACTCACGATCATCGTCGTGGTCGTAGTGGTCATTGCCACTTATCCCGTTGCGGTGATCATCGGGCGTTCCATTTCCATGCCGATCCGCGCCTGTGTCACAAGGCTTCAGCAATTGGCCGTCGGCGACCTGACTACCCCGTCCCCGGATATCCGTTCCCGGGACGAGACCGCAAAATTGATTCGGGCACTCGATGCAACCATATTTCAGTTAAACGACGTGATACAGGATGCCTCCCTCCATTTAGGCAAAATGGCCCAGGGCAACTTCCATGACGAGATCACCCGCTCTTATCCGGGAGATCTTGAAGCAATCGGGAAGTCCATTAAGACCATTCACGATTCTTTACATGATACGCTTCAGCAGATCATCAATTCTGCCAAAGCAGTATCCGCAGGCGCCGTTCAGATGTCCAACGGGGCTCAGTCGCTGAGTCAGGGCGTTACGGAGCAGTCCAGCGCAGTACAGGAATTGTCCGCAACAATGATCGATATATCCGAGAACGCAAAGCAGACTGCCGCCGCCGCATCAGAAGCGGGTCAATTCGTTGATCAGGCCGGCGCGCAGTTAGGCGTCAGCGTAGATTGCGTCAAAGACTTAAATCATGCAATGGAAAAAATCTGGAACTCTTCCGAGAAGATTGGAAAAATCATCGATACGATCGAAAACATCGCGTTTCAGACGAATATCCTTGCCCTGAACGCCGCCGTTGAAGCGGCCCGTTCAGGCAGCGCAGGCAAAGGTTTTGCCGTAGTGGCGGAAGAAGTGCGTAATTTGGCCGGAAAATCAGATGAAGCCGCAAAAGCAACCAAGGACCTGATCGAAGAATCCATACACGCCATTAACGAAGGCGGGCAGGCGGTCAGCAATGTCACTTCCGCGTTAGATAAAACAAGTTCCCTTGCGGGAAATGTAACGGCAAAAATGAACGTCGTGGTATCGGCTATTGACAATCAGACCGTCTCGATCACACAGGTTACCGAGGGAATCGACCAAATAACTTCTGTGGTCCAGACCACCTCGGCCACCGCGGAACAGACTGCCGCTACGTCACGGGGATTATCGCAGCAGTCAATATTAATGAACAATTTGGTTCAGAATTTCCACCTGTAATACACAGGGCTTTTCATTCGACCCCTGCCGGGATCTTTCCGGCAGGGGTCCTCTCTTTTACGAAATTGCTTCCGCTTCGACCGTATAGCTTTCCCACGAACCGCTCTCCGACCAAACTGCCCCGCAGTTTACCAGATAATAAGCGCCAAGCGGCGAACGCCATTTTTCTGCATCAAATTTCAGAACCGGCAGGGAATACACTTCGTTCCCGTCAGCCGCATGCTCCGTGATCGAAAAAAGCACGCCGTCCGTCCACTCATATGCTTTATGTTCGTCGTCTTCCCATTCGCCATATTCCGATAAATATCCCTGCTCGGCCAGTTCTTCGTAGGTCAGCATAAGCGCCTCCGCATTGTGAGTATCTGCAAAAATCCATGCGACCGCCCATTTCTCTCCCTCCGTCAGTCCCCCCGGCGCTTCGGAAAGATCGACGCTCACGTAAGCCGCGCCCTCATTCAATCCGCTGTCCTTATCCCAAAGATCATCAAGTACCTCAAGATACAGTCCACACAAATCATAATACACGCCAAGCGGATTCTGTTCCGTTCCCTTACTGTAGACAGACACGGAAACCACATTTCCGATCTGCGCAGGGAACGTCTCCTCGATACCGCCCGTATACCGGATTTCGGCAAGCATGCCGTCCTCCAGCACCGAAGCAAGCGACACGGCGCCGTCCAAATAAACCTCGGCATCTCCGACCGACAGCGTATATACCTCTCCCGCTCCTTCTCCGGCTAATACCAGATTACCGCTTTCTGCACCGTCCACGATGCGCAACGTCATCCGTTCAGTCTGTTCCCCGCCAGCCGCAGTGCCGTCCGCAGACGGCATGTCTTTGCCCGCATCGGCGGCCGTCCCGCTCCCGCCATTTATTTCCGTTTCACCCGGCGCGCCGTTTGCGGACGGTTTTCCGCCGTCCTTTCCCCCGCATCCTGCCGCCGCTGCGATGCACAAGATCATCATCAATCCCGCTGCCAATTTCTTTTTCATATTTTCTGTCCCCTTTCCGTTTTCCCTTATGCTATAAGTCACGCACTTCGCCCATAAACAGAATCATTCCGCTCTCCTTATCCTGAATGAAAAAAATAAACGGGCGGTCTGCCGTAAATATGATCGGATTCTCCTCCGTCATTAACGACATGTTTTTGATCCCGATGTCCGTCACTGCCGCTGCGCGGCTTCCGAGCTCATCTACCTCCAGCTTCGCCACATGACTGACCTCCGATACATAAAACGGCATTGTATCCGGAGCCATGATCTCCGAAAAATCTGCCATTTGCGGAACAAATGCATCTTCCATGCCAAGCTCCTTTAAGAGCTGCGGCATATCCGGAACCGAACATTCCATCGAAAATTTAGGGAGCGCAAGGCTTTCCACAAATCCGGGTTCACTGTTCATCAATGTCGTCAGACAGGTGTTTTTTTCCGCATCACTTAAAGATTCAAACAGCTCCGCGGCGCTCTGCGCTTCTCCCTCCGCCGGAAGAAGTATGTTCATGACCACACTGCCATCCCCGTAAGGCAGGGAAATCCCGCGCAGACCGCCCTGCTCATAATACGGAAGAAACAACTCCCCCTGATGCATCATCAGAACTTCCGCGTCTTCCGTTTGTCCATGGAAGGTCTGCTCGTAGGTTGCCTCCGCCTTAAACGGCGAACTCCACTCCCCGTAAAAATAAACCGCATTAATGATCGAAAGCACGATTTCGCTATCCACTTCATCCTTAAAATGAGGAATCATGCCGCCCGTATGCTCATCCACCCAACGGTTGATCGCGTCTTTCGTTCCGTCCGGATCAAAAGCAAAATCCGCTTCCCATATTTCCGCCCCATAATAGTATTCCACAAGAGGCAGATAATCCGTGTAAGCGGCATCGGAAAGCTTACAGCGCCGGTCGATCCAAATCGAATTTGCGCTTTGAACGCATGCCTCCTCCTTCTGAGGCAACTGCATATAAAAAGACATTTGCTGATTGTAGTGCTCCGTATCCGTTATACCAAGCATCCGCTCCATCTGCACCCTCGTCCCGCCCCCGGCAGCATTATCGAGAACAGCCAGCGCGGAGCTGATACTGTAGGGAGAAAAAAAATAATTTCCTCCGTCAGCTCCGAGTTTTTGTCCAAAATGATAGGCAAACGAATTCACCGACTCCATCAGCGTCTCATCCAACGTGTCTGCCTTTGTATATTCTACGGTGTGAATTGCCTCTAATGCCCGCGGCTCCCCGCCCCAAGCCTGCCTCTCCTGCAAAGTATCCTCTCCCCCTTCCGTCGTCTGCCTCCCGTTATACGTTCCCGCTCCTCCGTCTTCTGCCTGCTGTTCCTGCAGCTTCCCCGCAGTTTCCCCTTCTGCTCCGCAGCCGAAAAGCGCAATGCCGCCAAGAAGCGCTGCAGCTCCCAAGCCGAATGCTTTATGCAGACCTCCGATCGTTTTCGTCCTTTTTCCTGTTTTTTTGCTTTTTCCTGCCATTTCATGTCTTCCCGCTTTTTCACTTTTTCCTGTTGCTCTCGTTATTCCCACTTCTTTCATTTTGTCCCTCCCGTCCAAGTCTGTTCCTTCCGCAGTTTTATGTCTGACAAAAAAGTTCCCTGCACCTAACTATGATACGTACAGGGAACTTCTCTTTTATGGAAATATTTTTATTTTGTATAAATTTTTCTTACAGGCTCTGCCCAGCTATGATTCCATGCCGTCTTTCCCTTACAGCGTCTGTATGAACCGGTCAAACGCAGCCTGCCCCTCAGCATTCCGCTTATAAACGCCGGCATGCTCAAGCACCTTGGAAAACACAAGACCGATCTCATCCTGCAAAATCTTCATGACATTGCCGTCATCAATTTTATCATACTTGGGTAAAAATTCTTCTACCCAGTCCGCATGTTTCTCGATCGTCCCGTCCACGCGGATATCTTTTCCGTTTATGATCGCATCCGCAAGCCGGTCTAATTCGGATACTAACCGGGAAGGCAGTATCGCAAGCCCCATAACTTCAATCAGACCGATATTTTCTTTTTTTATATGATGAAGTTCCGCATGCGGGTGATACACGCCGAGGGGGTGCTCGTCGGTTGTGATATTATTGCGCAGCACCAAATCCAATTCATAAATACCGCTGCGGCAGCGCGCGATCGGCGTGATCGTGTTGTGCGGCTCCCCGTCCGTCTCGGCATAGATAAATGCGGCCTCATCCGTATACCCGCGCCAAGCTTCCAGCACACGGTCGGCAAACGTTATCAGCCTGTCACTGTCCGCACTTTTGATCCGGATCACGGACATTGGCCATTTTACAATTCCTGCCTCTACATCCTCAAAGCCCTTTACCGTAAACGTACGCTCAATCGGCGCTTTCGCCATGGCAAAATCATAATTTCCACCTTGAAAATGATCATGGCTTAAAATAGAACCGCCGACGATCGGCAGATCTGCATTGGAGCCAACAATATAGTGTGGGAACTGTTTGACGAAGTCAAACATTTTGCAAAACGTGGCATGCTCGATCTTCATCGGCACATGCTTTGAATTAAAAACGATGCAGTGCTCGTTATAATAGACATAGGGCGAATACTGGAATCCCCACCGGCTGCCGTTGATCGTCACGGGAATGATCCTGTGATTCTGCCGCGCCGGATGATTCACGCGTCCGGCATACCCCTCATTCTCAACGCAAAGCAGGCATTTTGGATAGCCGCTCTGCTTCGCGAGCTTCGCCGCCGCGATCGCCTTCGGATCTTTTTCAGGTTTGGAAAGATTGATCGTAATATCCAGATCACCATACTCCGTCGGCGCGATCCACTTTCTGTCCTTTCTGATACGGTAACGACGGATATAATCAGAATCCTGACTCAGTTTATAGAAATAGTCCGTCGCCGCTTTTGCACTTTCTTTTTTTAATTCCTCAAAACGGCGGATGACCTCGGAGGGTCTCGGCACAAGCGCTCCCATCAGCTTCGTGTCAAACAGATCGCGGTATACAACACCGTTTTCTTTTAATACACCGCGGGCATAGGCATCATCCAACAGCTCGCTCAGCACCGTCTCCAATTCATCCTCTGACATTGTGACATTCGTGTCATCATCTTCCAGTCCGTCCAGCTCCAAAATCTCCAAAAGACGGTTGGTCGTATAAGTCACATCCTCCTGCGTGATCAGACCCGTCTGTAATCCGTATGCAACAAGCTTTTTGATATTTTTTTCAACCGACATGACAGATTCCCCTTTCTATTAATAACCTTTGTATCACCTGTCCGGCATTAGCAGGACGCCCCCATTTCTTACTCGGCAGATTGTCTGTTTAACACAGCACTTTATGCCCAAATGCATGGAGCCCGCGTCCGCTTGTCACCGGCCCATCTTACAGTGTACGCGGTCCGTCCCCGGTCTCCACGACGTAAAAGTCCGCCTGAATGCCAAACCGTTTCTCATAGGCCGCACCGACCTTGTGCTGAAATTCCGCGACCGCTTCATCTTTTACAAGGCTGACCGTACAGCCGCCAAAACCGCCCCCGGTAATACGCGAGCCGATCACACCGTCCACCTTCCATGCTTCTTCCACGAGCACGTCGATCTCCTCGCAGGATACCTCGTAGTCGTCCCTGAGTGAAATGTGGGATTCATTCATCAGTTTGCCGAACAAATCCAGCTCGCTGTTTTTCAATGCTTCGACCGCGCGCAGTGTTCTCTGGTTTTCACAGACTGCATGTTTCGCACGCTTTCTGCGGACGTCATCTTTAATAGCGGACTGATTTGCCTCAAACTGCTCCTCTGTCAGATCGCCAAGCCCGTTGATGTCCACAACCGTCCGGAGTTCTTTTAGCGCCTGCTCACATTCGCTGCGGCGCTCGTTATATTTCGAATCAACAAGGCTGTGTTTTACTTTGGAATTCGTCACGATGATTTTTGCACCCTCAAGTACAAGCGGCGCATATTCAAAAGATAAATCTGCGGTATTCAGGAAGATCGCGTTGTCTTTTTTACCCATCGCCGAAGCAAACTGGTCCATGATGCCGCAGTTGCATCCGTTAAAATTATTCTCAGAATACTGTCCGATCTGCGCAAGCTCCACATTCGTCACCGAAAATCCGTAAAGATCGCGCAGCAGATATCCGGTCAACACTTCCAAAGACGCGGAAGAAGATAATCCGGAGCCGTTCGGAATATTGCCGTAAATGATCATATCAAGTCCGCTGTCCATCTGCATGCCGCGCAGGGAGAACGCCCACATAACACCCTTCGGATAGTTCGTCCATCCCGCTTCTTTGGAAGCCTTCAGATCGTCCACATCCGATTCGATCACGCCCATCTCCCCGAAATTCGTTGAAAAAAAACGAAGTTTTTTATCCGTGCGTTTCCTTGCCGCTGCATAGGTTCCAATCGTCAGTGCACACGGAAAGACATGACCGCCGTTATAGTCGGTATGCTCTCCGATCAGGTTGACGCGCCCCGGCGCAAAATAGACCTTTACACCGTCGGTATCCCCAAACAGTTCCGCAAATTTGTCAAGCAGCATTTCTTTGATCTTTGTTTCGCTCTCTCCCATAACCATACCCCTCTCTTTATCTCTTTCTATTTTTTGCGGTGTACCACCGCTTGGTTTTCTCCTTGCCCGCTTCGCGGTCGCTTGGTTTTCTTGGATGCCTATGTATTATATCCTGTTTTTTGTGTGTTCATATAGGCTTTGTTGTTATAAAAACCTGTCAAAATGTTGAATGTGCGCGGGCCGCCAATCCCTGCCGTTCCACACGGGCGTGACACCGTTTTCACTCAGATACGCCGACGCCCCGCTCATTCAGGAAAGCCTCGATCTGCTCTAAATCACTTTGGCGGTGGCGCATGCCGCTTTGCAGATATTCTTTGCGATAGCGCGACGGCGATATGTTTTTCATCTGACGGAATGCCTTCGTAAACACAAGCGGATCCGTATATCCTACGGAAATCGCAATGCTTTCGATCGGCAGCTCCGTCATCTGCAACAGTTCAACGGCTTTTGCAATCCGAAAGGAGGTCAGAAACTGCTGGGGCGACATGCCAATATGATTTTCAAAAAGTGTATAAAGATAGCTTCGATGTACACAGACATAATCTGCCACATCCGTCACCCTGATCGGGTTACAGTAATTACTCTTGATGAAATCGACCGCCCTGTTCACGTAATCGTTGGCGCGGTTACTTTCCGCCGCCTCCTGCACAAATGTCGTGCGCGCAATGATCGAAAGAAAAATGCCGAGCAGTCCGTCGCGGCGCAATGCATTGGAAAAGCCACAGGTATTGTGCTCCATCATATCCTTTACAGTCTGATATAATTCTCCCGATGCGTCAGACGCAAAAATCGGATGTTCTTTTGAAAGCCCCATGCCGTGCATATAGTCGCCTGCGCGCGTCCCTGAAAACCCGATCCACACATAGGTCCACGGCTCCGCCTCATCCGCCTCATAAAAAGCAAGCTCCCCCGGTTCGATATAAAAACCGGCTCCGGCTTCCAGCGGATATTCTTTTCCATCCATAATGAACCTGCCCCGGCCGCGCAGCACATAGTGAATCAGGTAATGCGGTTTTAATGCCGGTCCGAAGCTGTGCAGCGGCTCCGTCTGCGAACACCCGCAGCAGATCAGATAGAGCCCGCCTGTCATTTCATTTTGAAATTCAAGCTTATAAGCCTTTTCCATCGTGCCTCACTCCAATTACGATATCTACTGCGGATGATCAAGGTCTGCCTGCGCTCTTGCAAGATCGTCGCGGATCGAGAGCTTCTGCGGGCACGCCTGCTCGCATTTTCCGCATTTTTTGCAGGCTTCCGGTTTTTGCTCTGCCTTCATTCCTTCCCATCCCCAGCTTACCGCTCCGTAATTCTGGTACATATGATAGGTATTCCACAGCTTAAATGTCTCCGGAATATTCACGCCAAACGGGCAGGGCATACAATAACGGCATCCCGTACATCCGTTCATCACACGCGACTTAAGCGTTTTCACCGCTTCCTCAATACATGTCTGCTCCTTGTCAGTAAGCGGTTCAAAATTTTCAAAGGTATGTAAATTATCCCTTACCTGCTCCTCCGAAGACATCCCGCTCAAAACCACTTTCACATTCGGATGCGAGCCGACCCAGCGCAGCGCAAACGACGCCGTCGACGCGTCCGGCTTCAGCGCCCGGTATGTCTGTTCTACTTCCTCGGGCAATTTTGCAAGCGAGCCTCCTTTGACCGGCTCCATGATCACAAGCGGCACATCCAATTCCTCTGTCAGTGCGTAGCCGCGGTCACCCGCCTGCTCCTCCGTGTCCATATAATTATATTGAATCTGACAGAAATCCCACTTCCGGTAACGCAGAATCTCCTCAAAACAAGCATAGTCGTCATGAAACGAAAAACCAAGATGGCGGATGCGTCCCTGTCTCTGAAATCCTTCCACCACATCAAGAACACCAATGTCCCTGACCTTTTTCCAACCATCTTTTCCGAGTGCATGCAATAAATAAAAATCAATATAATCGGTCTGAAGTTTGGCAAGCTGTTCTTCAAAATAGCGTGTCACGTCCTCTTTCGTGTTTACGAGCCAGACCGGAAGCTTCGTTGCCAGATAAAACGAAGCACGGTCATATTTTTTCATCAGCTTTCCGACCACGCGCTCGCTCTCGCCGCCATGATAGGGATATGCCGTATCATAGTAGTTCACGCCTGCTGCCATCGCCTCATCCAGCATGCACTCCGTTCTTTTTTCATCGATCCGCCCATCCTCCAGTGTCGGAAAACGCATGCATCCGAATCCGAGCAGCGACGTCTCCACCCCACAATGAGCCCATGTTCTTTTTTCCATTGATTAACACCCTTCCCTTTCTGTGCTTCACACCTGTGTGATGCCGGCACTGTCCTGACAAACTGCGCTTAAACCGCCAGCCGGGCAGATGCAGGATACCCCGTCTCCCGAAAGTGGGACTATGTCTGCCCGCCAGATGACGACATGTTCAGTATAACACAAAAGGATGATTGATTCAAAACAATCATCCCTCATCAGTCATTCACCTTCAACCATTCTGTTCCTAAGAGCGGTTCCGTTGGACACTTCGCCTGATATCGTTACCGCATCCGCTCATATTCTGCTTTTTCCCGCGCCAGCTCCGCATAAAGGCGCAGGACATTCCACTCTTTATTGACCGGCGTCAGCACTGCTTTATAATCGATCCTGACCGCGCGCATGCGAAGCTGCGAGAGAATTCTGTTAAAATGTTTTTCTCCCACATCACAGAACAGCATCAGACTTTCATTCGGTGCTTCACCCTGATAGTCAGCGGCAGCCGTTCCTTCCGGAACCTGCGGGTTTCCTGCCTCTCCATTACCCCTATGCAGTCCGGTATCCGGAACACCCCGCTCAACCGGTAACGGCTGCTTTCCTTTTGCCAGCTCCCCGATCGTCTGCCGGTACGCATGCACCGGTATCTCCCTGCACTTCACTTTCATTGCGGCGAGCAGATTGACAATTTCCGCTGCCTCCTCATGCTGAACCTGAAAAAGAAGGACCTGTTCCATCCGTTTTCTCCATTCTTCATTTATGCCTGCGGATCACGCCAAACCCGATCGGATACGGCCCCGTATGCACGCCGATCGTCGCGCCAATCTGGTAAACAGGAAGCTGCTCCTCTGATACCGTATATCCATTCTCTTTCAAAAAAGAAAGCGACTCCTGCTGAAACGCCTTTGCTTCCTCCAAATCATAACCGTAGCCGATACAGAGACTCAGTTCCTTGCTGTCATGGCAGATTTCTTTCATATATTGAAGCAGAAGCTTTCTGCAGAGTGCCTTTGAATTATCCCTGCCCCGGCAGATACCCGACGGAAAAATCTCGCCGTCCTTTAGCGTGATGAGCGGTTTGATATCAAGCAGCGCGCCCGCCATTCCTGTCAGCTTACCGATACGCCCGCCATGCTGTAAATAACGCAGATTTCCAACCGTAAAAAAAATACGACCGCTCCCCTGTATCTCCTGAAGCCCCTTCACAGCCTGCTCTGCCGTATATCCCGCTTCACGCATGCTGACCGCTTCCAACACATAAATCCCCTGCAAAACCGTGTCCACCGCAGAGTCGATCACAAGAATCTGCGCGTCCGGATATTTTTCCATCATCATATTCCGCGCGATTGTGGCAGACTGATAGGAAGCGCTGAATTTGGAAGTGATGCAAATGCAGATTACAGGCATGTCCGCCGCCGCATATCTCTCAAATACATCATTATAATCCTGCACGGACGGCATGGAGGACTTCGGAAACTTCTTCGGATTCTGCACCATCAGTTCATAAAAATCCCGCACGGATATATCCACGCCTTCTTTCATGGATTCCGTGTCATTCATGGACACATAAAACGGTACGACTTCAATCTGCTTCTGTGCCGCCAGCTCTGCCGGAAGATCGCAGGAGCTGTCACTTACGATTTGAAATTTCTGACTCATATTACTATTTTCCTTTGCAGTATCATGGTGCAATATAGTTTCTGTTACTATATTATATGATTTTTAATATCATTATATCTAATATGATACCGCATTGGAAGAAAAAAGCAATTGTTTTATGGAATTTTTATGATTATAGAATTTTAATCTTCCCGAAGCATTCCTTCTTTACGAAGATATGCCAGAAACGCATCACATCCCTCATCCAGATCCCGGTACGTCGCGTCGAACTTCCGCGAATACCACGGATCGATCACCGAATCATTTCTGCCGCAGTAGGAGAGCATCTTATTGATCTTTCCGCCTTTGTGTCCGATCATGCGCTCCATGTTTCGAATATTCTGTTCGTCCATGCCGATTAGAAAATCATACTCGTCGTAATCTGATTTTTTAAGCTGTACGGCCCTCTTCCCTTCACAGGAAATGCCATGCTTTGCCAGTTCCGCCTTTGCCGGCGGATAAACGGGATTGCCGGTCCCATTCCATATTTCTTCCGTGCTCGTTGCGGCGGACGCGATGTAGAACTGATCGGCAATGCCAAGGTCCGAAACTTTCTTTTTCAGAATAAATTCTGCCATCGGGGAACGGCAGATGTTGCCGTGGCAAACAAATAATACTTTTATCATATCTTTATATCCTTTCATACAACTTTAGCCTTCTCATTTTTAGCATATCATACTTTTGGCAAGGCACAATTCCTTCACCCATAAATAAACCATCCGTCAAGGCGCACGCAATGGTTCCCGAAGTCCGTTTTCGGTTCACACTTTATATTTAACTTCTCGCTTTCATTACCCGATCCGCTCCACCAGGCATTCCGCCGAAAAAGGCTTTACAACAAAACTGTCTGCTCCAAGCTGCAATGCCATCCTTACATTGTTTTCCTGCGCCAATGCCGAGATCATCACCACCTTCAGCTCCGGATTATTTTGCTTTATCTTTTTTAACACCTCAAACCCGTCCATACCCGGCATATGAATGTCAAGCAGGCATACGTCAACGTCCTCTTCCGACAGCATGCTCAGACATTCCTGCCCGTCCTTTGCCTGCAGAACGGTATGTCCGCAATGCGTTAATATGTCCTCCACTATCGTTCTCAGAAAATCTGCATCGTCAACAACGAGAATTTTTTTGTTTTCTCCTGACACATTCTCCTGGACATAATCAAATATACTGTCCGCCTGACTCTGATTTAAGTCCGGTGCCAGTTCTTTCCCGGACGCTTCCACCTCCGGTTCAACCGTCTTCTGATAAGAGGGCACAATGCCTAAAAGCTCATCAGCGCTCACCCCCAGCTCCTTTGATAGCAACGGAATCATGGCAATATCCGGATAAGAAACCCCCATCTCCCACCTCGATACCGCCTGCGGCGTAATGTTCAGTTTTTCTGCCAGCTCAGCCTGCGTCATGTTCTTTTTTTGACGCCTGCACTTTATCACATCTCCTATATTCATCTCTCTTCCTTTCCGCACTGCCGGTACGATATAAAACTTATCCATATGGTATGTTCAGCTTATCAAACAACAAAATCCGCGTCAATCAATTGGCACTTGAGGGAAAACCGCCGGCAGACAGCTTGTCGTAAAAACAATTTAGTCCCTTCATATCCCCCGCAAAAGGCCTTCATAATGCACCATTTTCACGTAATTTCGGTACTTTTTAATAATTATATAATTGGTGTATGTACTTTTCGCAAAATGTAGCATCTGTCTATCCACGCTCAGTCCTCATATACTCTATAATGATAGCAGTAGTACAACTCCCTATAACCCTTACACAAAAGACAATTGCCACTGACAGGAATCTAATATGAAAAAGCATACTTACAGAAAAGAATTCTGCAGCCGCCTCACACGGTTGAGAATGGACAAAGATGTCTCCGCACGGGATATGAGTCTTTCACTCGGTTTAAGCGAAAGCTACATTAACAAAATAGAAAACGAAAAAACTCTTCCCAGCATGAGTACTTTTTTTGATATCTGTGACTATTTTGAAATCACGCCCCAGGAATTTTTTAATACAGGCGAACCCTTTCCATTTGACATCGCGGTCGCCGTGACTGAAATGAACCAAATGAGCAAGGATCAGATCTCCCGCATGATCGCTTTTATGAAAGATATCAATCATAAATCCTGATCCTGTTTTCCCTGCTGCGGAGTCAGGTTGAAAAATAAGTTTGATGACCTTTTTTCAACCAGCAATTTGGATCAGAGCCCCAAATGTGCCCTTATCGCCGTCATTGCAGTAAACTGCCCTGACATGGGGATTCTTTGAAAAAAGTCAGGACTGCCACATGGTTCAAATGTGACATCCCTGACTTTTTTCTTTCTATTCCTATGTATACTCCGATTCTTTTATCGTATCCATGCTAAACAGCAGACATGTTAGACGCGCGGCGACGACATTGCAAGATTGCAAATCTTCTGAAGGTCATTCAGCAGTCCGCCGGAAAACTCCTCAGCCTCCCTGCATACTTGCTCTGCACGGGAATAATCGCCGTTATTAAGCGCACGAATCACTTCCCCGCCAAATTGATGGAATTTTTTATGCTTCTCACCCAGACCATTCCAAATCGGAAGCACCGACGGGATCTGAGGCGTAAGCGCATAATAAAAATGACCGAATCCGCATTTATGGGCATCAAGCTGAAGCGGTACCACCGAACGGTTGGCCACCATTTTTTTCAGGTTTGTAAGCCATGTGCAATGTGCGGAAATCGCGTTTTTCACATATTTGGCAAATTCAGCGTGATCAAGGTGATAGAATGCATCCTCCGTCATCAAACCAATCTGCTTTACGGCATCGTCCAGTCCCTGCTCAATCTCTACCACCGGTCTGACAGCCTCGCCCAGTTCAATGCTCACCTGCTTCATAAAGTTCGTGCTGTCCCTTAACTGATTTTCCATTTCCGTCATAGAGCTGCTCAGTTCCTCACTGATTGCCGCAATAGAACCCATGGAACCGTTGATCTTAGATACATGCGTCTGATTCTCACTATTCAGCGTCCACACATTGTTGATCTTTTCCGTCACGCTTTCAAGTGCTTTCATCGTTTCTGTCGTACTCTGCACACTCACATGAGAAGCGTTGCGGATTCCGTCCAAAAACTCATTCATGCCTCCGGTCAGGTTCTGGGTTTCTTCCGCAAGTCCCCGTATCTGTCCAGCCACAACCGCAAACCCGCGTCCTGCGGCGCCTGCCCGTGCCGCCTCAATGCTGGCATTTATCGCAAGCAGATTGGTCTGCTTGGATATAGAATCGATACCCGAAACAATCTGCCCGATATTATCAATGATCTGAAACAGACCGTCCATATCCTGCTGCAGCTTCTTTGATATTTCAATCGTCTGGTGGGAAAGCTCCTTGATCGCCGTCAGTTCGTTCTGTCCCTCTTCGATTTTTCTATAGACATCATCCGTTTCCGACGCAACGTCTATGATCGTATTCGTCAGCTCGGTATGCTGGTTATCTGCATTCCCCGAAAAGTCAGAGCTTCCTGATGTTCCAAAAATCCTTTCTGATGCCAGCTCGACCTTTTTGGAAATATCCAGAATTTTCTCAGTCTGATACTGCATCGTAAGATCAAGGGAGCTGATCTGCATGACCGCCTTAATGTTTTTATCAAAAACTGACGCAAGCTTTCCTCTCCCGCTCTGCAGCCTTTGATACATTTCCTGCAGCTCCGGAGATTTGGTATAATCCGCTTCCCTTAATTCTGAAACGGCATTAATGAGTTCTGATTTCTTTTTCATCTTCATTTTCCATACCTCATTCTTTCATCGCGGCTGTTCATTTTTTATATAGAGTACGTTTTATGCTCCGCAGCACCGCTTCGTAACACAAATCTAATACGGCCGCTAAAACACTCTCTACTTATCATCATACGGTTTTTTGAAGTTTTTGCAAGCATTTATATGATCATATTGCAAATTTGGCTAATTTTTCCGTTATGAGCAGGCTTTTTCCGGAACCGCATCACAATCAGGCATAAGATTTATCGGCGTTCACATACTATTTGTATGTTATTTTTTGAAAATACAGCATTCAGTTATCCGATTTTGAGGATTCTATAGCTTATACTATTAGTTAGAGTACAACTTTCGTTATCTTCATCAGGATAAAACATTACAAGGATTGGATGTTATGGACAAATACGACTTCAGAAAAGATTTCTGCAACCGCCTGACACAGCTCAGAATGAATAAAAATATTTCTGCTCGTGACATGAGTCTGACTTTAGGCTTAAGCGAAAGCTATATCAACAAAATCGAAAATGAAAAAGCGCTTCCGAGCATGAGTACATTTTTTGATATCTGCGATTTCTTTAGGATCACTCCTCAGGACTTTTTTAACATGAACGAACCGTTCCCTCACGATATTGCCATCGCTGTTGCTGAGATGAACCAAATGAACAAAGATCAGTTGTCCCGCATGATCGCCTTTATGAAAGACATCAACCATAAAAAATAAGTCCGGCGGTAAAGATCGTACATACACCGCGCATCCATTGACTGCTATGATACGATCTGTCCGTCCTGCATCCGAATAAGGCGGTCCGTCTGTCCTGCCAGCTCCAGATCATGCGTGACCATCACGATCGTAAGCCCTTCTCCATTTAAGCGGCGCAGCAGTTCCATAACCTGTATCCCATTCTCATGATCCAGATTTCCGGTCGGTTCATCTGCCAGCAGAACGCCCGGCGAATTAGATATTGCGCGCGCGATCGCGACACGCTGCTGCTCGCCGCCGGACAATTGGGACGGCTTGCTTTTTTGTTTATCATAAAGTCCGACTTCCGCCAGCAGTTCCGCCGCACGGCGTTTACGCTGTGCCGCACGGACGCCGCCGTAACCCATCGGCAGCGCAACGTTATGTGCCGCATCCATTTCCCCCGCAAGATAAAAAGACTGAAATACAAATCCGATCTTCCTGTTTCTGAAATGCGCAAGCGCCTTGTTTTTCAACCCGCTGACATCGAGTCCTTCAAAAAAGTAATTTCCCTGTGTCTGTCTGTCCATTCCGCCAAGAATATTGAGCAATGTGCTTTTTCCGCAGCCGGATTTTCCCGTGATCGCTACGAATTCCCCTTTTTCTACTTGAAACGAGACGCCGCGCAGTGCATGAAATTTATTTTTTCCGGTCTGATAATCTTTCGTAAGATTTTCCACCTGTATCAACGCCATCTTCTGAATCCTCCGCTCTGCCCTTCATTCTACAATTCCTTCAACGTCCCCGCCACATTCTCGCGCCCCACGACCGCAAGCGCGATCCCGCTGATGCCGAGCGCCTCGATCAGCGTGATCCCGGCCGCGCACAGCGTCGTAAGATTATGCCAGGCACCGGTTACCGATAAATAGTCAATCATAAGCTTCGGCGTTACATGCCATGCCGCCCCGCCCGCCAACAGCGCACCGGTCAAAAAGCATAAAAACACCTCCACAAATACTTCCACAAATAATTGTCTCTTTGTCGCGCCATAGGCAAGCGACACCGCCTGCTCTTTTCTCCTGCGGTGCAGGATCAGAATAAAAATCCCGATCATGCCGGTCATGATAATGAGCAGCATTGAAACTGACGCAAGCAGCAGGGAGCGATAGGGAATCATCAGATCAGAAGCAGACTTTTCCAAATCCATTACACGATCGGCAATATCATATTGTAACTCCGGATGCCGCTCCGCCAAAAAGCGGAGAAAACCCATCAGTTCGGAAATATTCTCATCCGTTCTTTCCCCCTGATAAACGGCAAGCACACACCGGTAAAACAGAGGATTTGCTTCGTAATCCATTTCCTCCAACAGTTCCAGCGGCATGATCACACAATCCGATAAGCTGAACTGTTCCCCTGCATCAAACAGCCCGACCGGACAATTCAGATTGATATCCGCCTGCTCCTCATCCAACAGCTTCACCTGCGACAGATCCATCACCAGATGATTTTCCAAATATATATTATCTCCCTCAAATTGATAGTATAAGAAGCGTCCCTCGTTTTCTATTTGCAGACTGACCCGCTCTCTTAAGCGATTGAGCGTATGATATGCGCCCATCCCAAGATAGATTCTTCCTTCTTCCCTCTCCATGTCAAAGAGCTGTTCAAACACTGCATCACTTATAAAGCACCACCGATAACAATACTGATTTTCATCAAAATCCTGACTACAGCTATATCGATACGGAAAGTAGAACAGCTCATTTTCTATGGAAGGATAGTCCCGGATGTCCTGCGGCGTGATCGGGTATCCCGCTGACCTTAAAAGAACCCGGTTACTGATTTCGATTCCCTCGTTGTGCATCTGCTCCCTGATCTTCCTCATTCGGTCCGCGCAGGACAGCGACAGATTAAAACAGCTCATAAACAGCGCCATGCTTACCGCATCAATCAAGATCAATACACAATATTTTCCCAAACTGCGGCAAAAATGAAACCATGCCTTCTCTAATGAATAGTGCAATTTACCGTTTCTCCCTCTATTCTGTTATTGCTTCGTACAACATCCGCCCTCTCTCGTATAAGTATTTGGAATCGTATACGTATAATTAGTGGGTAGGTAAGTACATGTTTTATGACATTGATACGTCAGATAACTGGTACGACGTACCCCATCACAAATCGGCGTTCTGCAATCCTCTGTAACATGATCCACAACCCATGGTTCACAGCGATGTTCTTCTGCCCTCACCGGGCTTACCTCTGTTAAAAGCAGCAGCAACGTTGCTCCCAAGCAGCAAATCCCTCTTCCTAAATACCGTTTCATCACCGCTCCTCCTTTTCTAACATCTTGTATGATCGTTACAATTCCTTCAACGTCCCCGCCACGTTCTCGCGCCCCACGACCGCAAGCGCGATCCCGCTGATGCCGAGCGCCTCGATCAGCGTGATCCCGGCCGCGCACAGCGTCGTAAGATTATGCCATGCACCGGCAAGATGGATTCCCTCGATCTTCATTTCCGGCGTCACATACCACGCCGCTGCAATCGCCATCGCCCCGCCGACGGCAAAGCATAAAAACACTTCCATAAAAACCTCCGCGAAAATCCGGCCCTTTGTCGCTCCAAAAGCAAGCGACACTGCCTGCTCTTTCTTTCTGCGGTGGAGTATTAAAATAAAAATCCCTATCATGCCGGTCATGATAATGAGCAGCATCGAAACCGCCGCAAGCAGCAGGGAGCGATAGGGAATCATCAGATCGGAAGCAGACTTTTCCAACCCCAGTATACGGTCCGAAATCCCATACTGCACCTCAGGATGCCGACTGCCCAGCAAACGCATAAACCCCATCAGCTCTGCGATATTCTCCTGACTGCGCTCTCCTTCGTAAATAGCAACAACGAATCCAAACGGCATCGCGTCGGTCTCCCAGCCCGCCTCCTCCATCCTCTCAGCCGGCAGAATCAGGCAGTCTGACAGCCATATCTGTTCCTCATCCATAGAAAACATGGCGTTAGGCGAGTTTAAGCAAAGGCTTCCCTGCGCCTCGTCAAGCAACTTGACCTGCGACAGATCGACCACCGATTTTTCTTCCAAATAAGCTATATCGCCCTCGAACCGATAATATAAAAAAAATTGATCCCTTTCATTCTGCAAAGCCGCGCGTTCTTTCAGACGGCAGAACATTTCATAGGCATCCGCGCCGATGTAAACCGCTCCCGCCTCACGCGCTGTTCCAAACAGCCGCCCGAACGCATCATCGCTTAAAAAACAACAGTGATAGCGGTACTCATTTCCGTCCGCATCCATCGAAAGACTGTCCCGATACGGAAAATAAAACAGCTTTTCCTCTATCGCCGGATAATCCCGGATATCCTGCGGGGTGATCACATACCCCCGCAGAAACGAGCCGGAAAAACTCAGCTCCACATCTTCCGTTTCCGCCTGACCTTTCAAAGCGTGCAGCTCTTCCGAACAGGTCAGCGACAAATTCATAGTGCTCATAAAGACTGTCATACTGACCGCATAGACCAAGATCAATACGCCATATTTGATTTTGTTATGTGCAACATGGAACCATACCTTTTCCAGCAAATACTTCATTGACTCTCCTTCAATATCTCACATACCTGTCTTTTTCCCATAAGCACCGCCACGATCACTATGCTGATCAACAGGATGCTGACCGCGCCGAACAGTAAGAATATCGCGGTAAGCGCCGCGCCCGGATACATGCTGACCAGCGTTGATATTCGTTTGACCGGAATAAACAACACCATATCCACACAGAACGCCGCGATAAACAATATAAAATTCTCAAAAAAAATCTCTATAACGATCTGCCTTTTCGTCGCTCCGAGAGCCATTCTGAGTCCGATCTGATATTTTTGTTCCATCACCTTTCCAAACAGGATCGCCGCCAAACTGCATAGCGCTGGTATCAAAACCATCAGGCTTGAGGACAGCCGTTTCCAAATCTGCTGATCAATAGACTCATAATATTCCTTGTAGATCTCCTCCCCGCGCGTGACGGCACTTATCTCTTCAAGCGGAAGCCCTCTTCTCACATCCCCCTGCGTAATGTCACCCCATCCGTTCGGCGCATGGATACTGATGCGGAATTGGATCCTGCTGTTTCCGATCGTCCGATACAGCCAGTTTTGCGAAACCATGATTCCGCCAAACATCATGGGACATTGGACGATTCCTACGACTTCGAGCTCATTTCCCAGCACATTGATCTTATCGCCAATACGCCGTTCGCTCCCTCCCCAACTGACCAAACAATAGGGCGCCCCCTGTTCGTGCTCCTCCTCCGTCAAAAGCCGTCCCTCGACAAGCCGATAACCCTCCTGCTCCAAATACTCATTTGTATAAGAAGAAAAACCAACCTGGCGAAAGCCGCCGCCTACATACGCCGTACTTATATAATAGGTGATCATTCCGTATTCTAAGCCTTTCACTTCCAGCCATGACAATTTATCCCGATATTCTTCTAACGGCGTCAGTGTATCAAAGCAGTCCACGATCATATGATTTTCCACGTCGTCATAACGGCAGAGATCCCGATTGATGACAATCTCCCTGATGATCGTCGCCATTCCAAGCGGATACAGCATACCGATCGTCAGTGTGATCACTACGATCAGGTTGATAACTTTATGATAAATTAAACTTCCTTTGATGTTGGTGAGATAAAACATTTCTACTGCTCCCCTTCCGCCCGATACGTCTTACAAATATATCCCACCGCATAGGACACATAAAAGATATCCTCGTCCTGCCTGAATAAATACACATCCGACCAACCGCTGTCTTCGAATGCCCGCCCGATCAATCCTTCTTCCGCTTCTCCCTCCATAGAGAATCGGATCAGCTTTCCACACGTGCCGGACAAGGTATAGAGGCAGCCATCCTCCACGATCAAATCCGTCGGTTCATACATGTAAGGAAGCTCACAGATTTTCTCCAAGCCGGTTTTCTCCACACGGTAAACCCAGTTTTCTCCCGATGAAACGCCCGTCTTATTTCCTTCCCTCCAAAAAAACCATCTGTCTACGGCATATACGGTTCCATCCTCCTCCGCCAGATGCCCCACGATCCAGCCGGAGACAATTTGAAGCGTTCCGTCTTCTCCGATATAAGAGATATATGCCCATTCTCCGATGTTGCCGTCCGTCGATAAAAAGATCGTCCCGTCAGCGGAGATCGCCATATCAATATATTTTCCGCCGCTGCCCACGCTTGGACCCGCAAATTCAACTTCCCTGACATAATTCATTTCCGGGTCAAATACCTGAATGCGCCTGTTTCCTGAATCCAGTATGTAAATTTCATTCTCATACAAGAGGATCGCCGTCGGATCTTTGAAATTCCCGGATTCGCCCCCGCGCTCCCCGTAACTTTCCACATACTCCCCATCGGAGGTCAGGCGCACGACACAATGGTTTTTCGTATCACAGACTAGCAGACCTTCTCCGTCAGACAAAATGCCTCCCGGCATTTCCACATGCGTCTTCTCTTTATCCCACACTTCACAGGCGAGCACGGTTTCCACCTCAAACGGCGCTGCGTCAGGTCCCCTGTCATTGATCCAGTTCTCACCCATCACAACCTCTGCTTCACGCTCCCTGCCGGGAATTCCGTCTTCCTCATCCTCCTGTATATTCTCCGTGTTCTGTTCCTCTCCCCGTGACTGCTCATCCGCCTGCGATTGTTCCTGCTGTTGAATATGATCCTGCGTCTGCGCTTCATCCTCTTTTCCCGTTTCTTTTGCACCGCAGGCCGCCATACTACTTAACAATATACAAGATAACAAAACGGACAAGTATTTCTTCTTTCCTCTTTCCATCGACGCATCCTCCAAATACCGGCTCATACTGCCCCTGTCACTAAACAGTTTCACGCATCCTCTAATCCCCTGCGCGAAAAACCTTATACAAATACCCTTTTGCATCTGCCACATAAAACGTATTTTCGTCCTGCATACACAGATACATATCATGCAACTGTAATTCTTCTGTCAAAAGCAAAGCCTCCAGCAGTTCTCCTTCCATCGAAACCCGGTTCATTTCTCCCCAAACCGTCGACAAAGTATATATCTCATCCTCACCCATGATAAAATCCATCGGCGCATACATATACGGTAGTTCACACACTTTTTTTAGCTCGGTTCTCGAAATCTCATAAACCTGGTTCACTCCCGGTCTTTTGTTATATCCACCCTCTGACGTAATAAACTGCCATGCATTCACCGCATACACGACCCCGCCCTTTTCCGCCAAATATCCGGAAAATTCGCCTGAAATCCGGCGCAGCGCACCCTCTTCGATATAAAACAATCCTGTCTCTTCCCGATAAGTAGAATCAGCAGCAATATAGATTGTTCCATCACCGTCAATCGCCATATCAACATACTTTCCGCTATTTGACAGCGGCGCCGCTTCAAACAAAATCTCCCTGAGAAATTGCATTTCCTTATCAAACACCTGAACGCGCATATTCCCTGCATCCAAAACATATATTTCATCTTTATAAAGAACAAGCGATGTCGGCTTCACAAAATTCCCTGTTTCCGAACCAAGCTCCCCATAGCTCTCCACAAACTCCCCGTCCGTTGTCAGACGTGCCACACAATGATTTCCCGTATCGCAGACCAACATCGACTCCCCGTCATACACAATTCCTCCGGGCGTCTTAATCTGCGTTGTTTCATTCTTCCATACCTCATATTCAAACGCAAATTCTTCCGGAAAGAGGACCGGTTCAGGAAATTCACCATAATCCTTTTCTCCATTATTCCCGGTCTCACCCAAATCACTTTCTGGTATATCCTCTGTCAATGTATTGTCCTGCGTATATTCTTCATCCCTCTTTTCCGTCGGATCCGCTTCTGTTTTTGCACACCCCGGACATCCGGACATGATAAGTACCGACAATGCACACAACCATACCCTGCTTCTTTCCTTCTTCAATTCATTCTCCTCCTGATATAAACCAATTCTTGCTATCTTCATGTTCTACAAATTTAGAAACGGAATAAGCTCCTGCATTTTTTCGTTACGGGCTTCACCCCATGCATGAATACAGTGTCATTTATACTACCTCTGACATCTATATATCTATAATACTACAGTGTCAGAATTTGTCAAGTCTTTTGTAGTAATCTTTTTTTGTAATTCATAAAAACGGGCTGCATGTCAAATTCCCTATGATTAGGATGTTTACTGCGTAATAAAAAAGAGTTGTGCAATACACACAACTCTCTCAACAACTCTGTCTTTCTCAGAGCATGACCGGTCAGAACTTTTCCCTATCCGTTCAATCTCAATTTTTGCTCATATAACGCACAGCGTCCCGGCGATACCCGCCGTCTCAGTTCCCAAAGCAGATTCCATGAAAATCCCCTGACTGCATAATCATATACTTTCACGATACACTTCTCTACAATCAGGCTTTCCATGGATGCGCCAAGCAGCTTAGCCAATGCATAGAAATTGTCAAGACTGGGAAGCGTTTTTCCGCAAAACCATGCATATACGGATTGGAACGAGCCGATATGCAGATGTTTCTGGATCTCGCTCACGGTTAAGCCCCGCTCCTCACATCTCTCTTTTAACTGTCTTCCTGTACGTCTCATATCGATCATCAATCGCACCTCCCCTTTATCCACAGCTTGCCTGTCGGCTCCTTCTCTGCCGCCTCACCGGTGCGAGCGCATAACCGACGATTTTTTCCCCGCTCTCATCCGTAAAAACAGCTGCCCAATGGTCAAAATAATGATACAGCCATTTCATCTCATACAATGCCGTTATTGGATCATCGTTCGCTAATATCCGATCCAGAAGACTTCCCGCATCGCCGCCGTTTCTCTTCACAAGCTCCTCGAAAACTTCATCCCGCGTGACATATTCCCACAGCATATATTCAATCAGCCCTTTTTCGATGAGTCGTATACATTCTGCAATCCCGCACCCTTTCCGATCCGTTTCATGTAAAAGCAGTTCCAACGGTGTCTTGATGATAAACGGTCCCCGCAGCACATCATACCAGCATCCGTCCCTTTCCTCATAGAAAAAAGCATTACCCGCAGTCGGTCTTTTATCAAAGATCTCCCGCTCAGACCTGCAGCCGCGTACCTTCCCGATATCAAATAAACATGAAACACGTTCGGGCAATTGATAATACCGGAAAAGCCTTCTGGCAATTTCCATTCTGTCTCCGCTGCTCCATCCGTATTGCACGCACCCGCTTTTTAACCGTCTCGCAATCACACTGATCTGTTCCATACGCATTTCCCTCCCGGCTTACAGTCCCTGCCGCATGAAGCGCCTCCGCAGAGCTCAGTGATACTGCGCACCATGCCGCATGCATCCTCCTCTGCCTATACTGTAAACCGCAAGAGAAATCCTGTCATTCAGTTTGTAACTGAATAACAGGATGCATCCCATCAAATGATCTTGCCTTATGATAATGAATTCGCTTTATCTAAACGTTCTACGCCATCAATTCTTCCATTTCCGTGACCAGCCCGCCAAACAGCTTCAATGCGTCTTTCACCGGCTCCGGTCTGCTCATATCAATACCTGCCATTTTTAGCAGCTCCAGCGGATCCTTGGAGCAGCCGCCCTTTAAGAAACTTTTGTATGCTTCCACCGCCGGTTCGCCCTCATGCAGGATCTTATCCGAAAGTGCGATCGCCGCAGCAAACCCTGTTGCATATTGGTACACATAGAACTCCGTATAGAAATGCGGGATTCTCGCCCACTCTAACGCGATCTGGGGATCGGAAACCATATCCGTGCCAAAATATTTCTGATTCAGCTCCAGATAAATCTCACAGATGCGCTCCGCCGTCAAAGCCTCACCCTGCGCATACATGCGGTGCATCACCATCTCAAACTCCGCGAACATCGTCTGCCGAAACAGCGTTCCCTTAAACTGATCCAGAAAATGATTGATCAGATAACATTTTTCCTGCTTATCCTCACATTTTTCCAGCATATAACGGATGAGCAGCGATTCGTTGCAGATAGATGCCACCTCCGCCACAAACAGCCGGTACCCTGCATATACATACGGCTGGTTCGCATTAGAATAATAACTGTGCAGCGCATGTCCCATCTCGTGCGCCAGCGTAAACACATCGTCCAGTTTCCCCTGATAATTGAGCAATACATACGGATGCACGCCATACGCGCTCCATGAATACGCGCCGCCGCGTTTGTTCTTATTTTCATACACATCGATCCAGCGATCCGCGAATCCTTCGCGCAGATGGGACAGATACTCCTCACCCATCGGCGCAAGCCCCTTTAAGACAAGCTCCTTCGCCTCCTCAAACGTGACATTCATGTCATAATCCTTGACAATCGGCACATACACATCATACATATGCAGTTCATCCACGCCCAGCACGCGCTTGCGCAGCGAAACATACCGATACATATCAGGAAGGGCAGTATGAACCGCCTCGATTAGGCTCTCATATACACTGACCGGAATCCTGCTGCCGTCAAGCGACATTTCCATGGAAGATGAATAATGCCGCACGTCGGAGTAGAATCGCGCTTTTTTCACATTTGCCTGAAACATTGCGGCAATACTGTTCTTAAACTGGTCGTATACTTTGTAAAGCGCATCAAATGCATCTTTTCTGACACGCCTGTCGCTGCTTTGCAGCATGCTCACATAATTAATATCCGTCAGTTCAACATCATTTCCGTCCTCATCCCTGATCGTCCCAAACTGCAGATCGACATCGGTGAGCAGCGAATAAATATCATCCGGCGCAGTCGCCATCTCCTGCGCTTTGGCAAGAAGCGCCTCCTCTTTCGGCGAAAGCGTATGTTCCTTTGCGTATAAAATACGGTCGATCAGAAGCCTGTAAAGTTCCAGATCAGGACAATTTGCAAAAAAACCCTTCAACGTTTCCTCCGGAATCGCAAGAATTTCCGGCTCCGCAAACGATACGGCGCCGCCAATCTGTACCGCCAGCGCCTGCGCCCTGGTCGTATAGCCCTGATATTTTGATACGCTCATGTCCTGATGCAGTTTCTCATTTGCATAGACGTACAGTCTTTCCACAACACATTCCAGCTCATCCTGCAGCCTTAAAAAAGCAAGCAGCTCCTGCGCGGATGCCCCGAGTTTTCCTTCAAAAGCAGACAGCTTTCCCATGCTCTTCTCCGCCTCGGCAATCTTGGCCTCCCATGCATCATCCGTCTCATACAGATCCTCAAGCGCCCACGTATCGCGTACATCGATCTCATCCCTTGCAGGTATTTTACGAACCTCTCCCATCTTTTACCAGTATCCTCCTTCTCACATTATAAAAACTTTACATCCCAAAAGAATCCGCTATGCGGATTTTTCTAAAGAGTTTCCATCCCCGGAAGAATTCGCTATGCGGATTCTTCTAAAGAGTTTCGCGCCGGCGAAACTCTTTTTTAGACCTCCTTCTCCAACATATAAAACGAAAATTCTGCTGTATCAAGCAAAAGCCCCTCGTCATTTGTCAGACGTGCTTCATACACGGACACCTGCCTGCCCTGGCGCAGCTCATGCGCCTCACAGACCACATAGCGCGTGTTGAGCGCCGGGCGCACATAATGCATGCTCCCCTCGATCGTCGACGAATAATAGCCATAGGTACATGCCGCCAGTCCACAAATAATATCCGCCAGCGAATACAACACACCGCCATGCAGGGATCCGTAAGGATTCGCATTCTCCAACCGGTACGGCATCCTCCCCCGCGCATAGCCCTGACGCAGTTCCAGCAATTCTATGCCCATTGCCTCCGCATAAATATTATGTGTTACCAGTTTTTTTAGCTCCTGCTTGATCCTGTCATCCATAGTGAACTCCTCCCGGTCTTAACTCATCGGTTCTGCACACCAAACACAAAATCATCCATCTCGCCTTTTTCAAAATAAAGTCCCTGCTCCAGTTTTTCTTCTTCGCGCACAGGCAAAAATACCACCAGCTTTACCGCCCGGTGACCACACGAGGGACATTGGTATACATACAGATTACAGGCATACATCCCCGCCGGAATCTGTGATTTCTGCATGATGGGAACAAGGTGCTTCTTATAATAGTCCGCATCCTCATGCCGGACATAATGGCCGACTCTCATTTCCGGCAGTGCGAACAACCACTGCCCCGTAATATTCATTTCGTTTTGACATTGACTGCAGCAATTATCAAAAATTTTAGATTTTAGTTTTTTGATCAGTCCCATTACTGCCCCGCCTGTTTTGCCTTGTTGATCTCGTTGACCATCATATCCGCTTTGGAAATACCCGTTAATATGTAATTGCTGTCCATCCGCCATCTCTTATTGGATGTAAACGTATTCACTTTGATAACTATGCCGTCAAGCTCAAAGCAAAAACGGACACAGCTGGATCCTCTCATGAATCCCGATCCGTGTGCACCGTCATCCACCCATGCCCTTGTGATCTTCTTCATGGAAGCAATCTGGATCACGAACGGATTAAAACAGAACAGAAGCGCCATGTCCCCATGCTGCGCATCGATCACAATAGTCGAGGTATCGCTGTTAAATGTATGATTCCTGACAAATCCCGCTTCATCAAGCTTTTTTGCCATCGACTTCCTTTTGATGCCTAAGACCAGTTTCCACCCCAAGATCCACCAAAAAAAGCTGATTATGGCAAGCAAGGCCGCACAGCCGGCAAACGTTCCCTCCATCTCCGGCAGCAGCAACGATAATATGACCGGCACTGCGACCACTACGATCGGCACGATCAAATACAACAACAGAAACGCTCCGCCTACTTTTTTGATCTTTTGATTATACTGCATAACTCTTTCCTCCCTACATCCGGATAAATATATGATCTATAACATAGTATATTTCTATCAACAGCTTTTTTCAAGAAAAAAAACAACATATGGCGGGTAAAATCATGCATTTTTTACCCGATCCATATGCCGTTTTTCAAAAATCCGGTTTTCGCTCTCATTTCAAAAGTCCGGTCTTTTTATCCCATTTCAACAATCCGGCTATTCCGTCCCGGCACTGCCCTTCTTCCGGTCCGGTCATTCCACGCCGGCACTGCTGTCCCGCCTGCCGTTCACGGGAATAAAGCAGATCTCCTCTCCCCGGTCGGTGATACGCACGCCTGCAATGTCCTCAAGCTCCACAACGCCGGAAAAAGCTTTGGAAAAACGGTACCCGTATTCATGGTCTTCGTGCTCCTCCCTGTAACGCTGCGAAGACCAATTCCCCGACCACTCCATAACGCTTCCGTCTTTGAGCACGACCCAGATATTGTAAATCATTTTATCGGCCGGATGCATGTTATCCCCCGTCCCGTACAGATAGAGTGCCAGCGGGGAAATGACGATTTTATCCGCCCGTACGCCATAAGGCAGCGATACGCCCGCTGTAGGAACTTCCATCTCCGGAACTTGAGCATTGTCAAGAGGAATCTCCGCCAGCAATTCCTCTCCGGACACTGCTTCCACATAAGTGACCGACTCTCCGTTGACCAGCACCTCAAAGGTACTTAACCCGGCAGTATCCTCCCCCTCCATCAGCGCTCTGCCAAAGGTATCTCCAAATTTCATGTAGTCACGCTTAATGAGGCGGATCACGCCTCCCTGCGCAAAGCCTTCCTCCATTGTGTTCACAATCACAAAGCTTCCGGTCAGAGAACCGTCCTCCTCGACCACCGGATCGATCCGCGTATAAAGGCTGAACTCATCAACCGCTTCTCCTTCCGCCGGATCATACCATACCGATCCCGTCATTTCCCGCAGAAGCCCCTCGAACACGGGTTCCGATGAAATATCCGTTCCCGGCTCCAATTCTGTATTCGGATACAGCGTAAACGGAAGACACAAGTACCCCCTGTCATAGAAAGCCGCTTCGATCCTGACTTCCCCGCTCCCCGACATCATACGATGTTCCACCGAGTTCCCGTATTCCGTATACAGATCCGTCTGGCTCTGCGTGACCTCATCCTTCCCCGTGAAAGAGCCCATTGCCTTCGCGATCCTTTCTACATAGGAAGAATTGACTGCCAGTACGGTCATACCGGATGCCATCAACACGGCACAGATGCAGACTGCCCCGCGCAGCGTAAAGCGCGCTTTTCTTTCTGCCGCCGCCCCGCCTGCCGTATTTCTCATGTTTTTCCAAATTCTATTTTTTTGTTCATCACTCAGACAAATGTGACGATACATGGATTGATATTGTTTTTCGTTCATCACTCATTCCCTCCGTCTCCGCTAATAATACTTTCATTTTCGCTTTTGCCCGCTTTAGCCTTGCCGATACCAGATTCGGGGTAATATGCAGAAGTTCCGCGATTTCCTTAATCTGATATTCCTCAACATACCTCAGATATAACACGATCCGGTATTTTGCCGGCAGTTTCAGCAATGCCTCATAGATCCCGCTCTCACGGACGTCTGAAAACGACACGGTCTCCTGCTCCCCGTATTCCTCCAAAGGGCAGATCCGCTTCGCCCATACCCCAGAAAGCGAACTTTTGGAACAATTGATGGCAACCCGGATAAACCATGCCTTCTCGTGCTCGCCGGATTCAAATACCGGACGCCTCTTCAGATATCGTACAAATACTTCCTGTACGACATCTTCCGCCCACTGCCCCGTTCCTCCATAGGACACTGCGACCCGGTAAACCATATCGGCATATTGCTCAAACAACTCTTTCGCCCTGTCGTCCGCGTCCATACGCTTCACCTCAATCCCTTCGTTCTCAAAATACTCAGGTCTGAGAAATCAGGTCAGACCTGAAAAATAAGACCTTTGATATGTCTTGTTTAGAAGTACTTCTCATTTTATATACTTTTCAAATTCATAAAATCTGACAAAAATGCTTAAATATAAATAAAAATTTCGCGCAAAAACTTTTCACACACGAAGATTTTCCGCGCGAAGATCTCCAAATATCTTCGTGCCAAGATTTTGAAAAAAAGAATTGACACCAAAGAGAATCTTTGCTAAAATGAATATCGTTCTTGAGTTTACGGAACCGCACGAAACAATTTCGGGGATTCCGTTTTTCGCAGGTGTAGTTCAATGGTAGAACACCAGCCTTCCAAGCTGGATACGTGGGTTCGATTCCCATCACCTGCTCTTATGCGCGAGTGGCTCAGTTGGTGGAGCGCGACCTTGCCAAGGTCGAGGCCGCGGGTTCGAGTCCCGTCTCGCGCTCTAAAAAATCCTTTCGTTTTCTGTGAAAGGATTTTTTGTTTTTCTGCTATTCCCATCTTCCGGTCAGCGCCCGCCGCCGGTCTCCCACATAATTAACAGTGTCCCGCCTGCGACCGTGATCTCTGCGCGCTCCCCGACAAACTCATTGCTTACGCCGATCGGCGTATCATTCGTCAGAACAGCCTCGGACAATGGATATTTTAATCCCTTAAGCGTAACACCCTCCGCTTTGTCCCCCATACAGAACACGGACACAAAACCGCTTTGATACGCAGGCAGACGCAACGTATCGTTACGGATCGCCGTCACCTGCACCTTCATGGACCGCAAAACGCCGCAGGCTCCCCGGTTCGCCAGATATACAAGCGTCTGGTAATTCGCCATCGTATGTCCTTCCCTGCCGCCTGTCGCGCCATAGATTTCGAACGCGCGATAGCCTTTCTCCAGTCCCTTTTTTACCGCAAAAAACAGATCGGTATCGTCTTTCTCTTCCGGCATACGGATCATATTGGGAACCTCAGGCACCATGCCCAGTGAATCAAAATCACCGACTAACAGATCCACGCGGATCCCGCACCGGTCCGTCATGGCAAAACCGCCGTCCGCCGCGATCAGAAAATCTTTCTCCTTCGGTCTTACCTGCCGCCGGAACCACCCCGGATTTTCAATCTCCCCGGCGCCCACAATATAACAGACTCCCTCTTTTGCCGTTTTCCGAATACTTCCCATGGATACATGCATGAACTTACCCCCGTTGCTGCAGCCTTCTCACCCGTTCTGTTTATTATTCTTTTTTAGTCTAACCCATCCGGCCGCCTTTGAAAAGTCTTTTTGTTCCGTCATATGCCATTTTTCATACGTTTTGTACCATTCTTGTTTCACTTTCAAACGGTTTATGATAAAATGTAAAATATTTAATTTACTTTCAAAGGGGGATAAAATGATGTCTAATAACACAATTTCCGGCGCGCTCGCCAATGCACCGCATGGTAATTCGTCAGAAGAAATGGTCATCGCAAACCGCGTCGCCTGCATTGCACTGTCTGTTATCACGACTGTGATCTGTGCCGCCTATTCCATTGAAGTCGTCAAACGGAACCGTACGTTACCGTATGTCGCGGTAACCTTTATCCTGGCATACATACCGGTCATTCTCTGCTGGGTGTTCTACAAAATGCGGCGTGACACAACGATAATCAAACATATCGTCTCTTACGGCTATGCGATCCTGTACACCTTCCTGCTCTTTACCGCGCAGAACGAACTGGTATTTACCTATGTCTTCCCTATGCTGATCGTCATTACGCTGTATAATGACTTCAAATACACCACGATCATCGGCGCAGGGGTCATTATTGAGAATATCGGATATATTGTTTTTTCCGCTCTCACAAAAGAACTGGCTCCGCAGGGCATCGTAGCGCTGGAAATCCAGGGATTCCTCTCACTGATCATGACCATCAATTTCCTGATCGTATCGTTCGAGTCATCCAGATTCCAAAACATGAAGCTCGCAAGGATCGATCGGGAAAAATTAAAAATATCAGGGTTATTTGAAAACACCATACAGATTTCACGGCACATGACGGAAAATGTGAGTGCGATCGCTTCACAGATGAACACCCTGCAAAGTTCCGTCGGACAGACGATGACATCCATGTCCGAGGTAACATCCGGCACAAACGAGTCCGCCGAAGCTATCCAGAACCAGCTTATTAAAACAGAGGAAATACAATCGCATATTTCAACGGTAGAGCATGCCGCCGACGAAATCCACAGCGGCGTAAGCGCTGCCGCCGACGCGGTCCAGACCGGGCAGAAACACGTATCATCCCTGATCAGCCTGACAGAGCAGTCCGACAAGGCAAGCACCGATGTTGCCTCCGCTCTTTCCTCTTTCCGTGAATATACCGACCAAATGAATTCTATTACGGATCTGATCACAAGCGTTGCTTCCCAGACGAGCCTGCTGGCACTAAACGCAAGTATTGAAGCCGCACGCGCAGGAGAGGCCGGACGTGGTTTCGCAGTCGTCGCTTCCGAGATTTCCTCCCTTGCAGGACAGACGACCTCCGCCACCGAAAATATCACCGGTCTGATCAGCAATATTTCCGGTCAGCTTCAGATTATGGTCGACACGATCAACACGCTGATCGACAGCAATAAAAAGCAAAATGCATCTGCCGGAAAGACAGCAGAATCCTTTGACACGATCGCTCAAAACACCGCCCATATTCAGAAACAGTCGGCGGCGCTCGCTTCCATCGTTTCCGATCTTGCGTCGGCCAATAAGGTCATTGTCGACAGCATCCAGACGATCTCGGCGATCACGGAGGAGGTATCCGCACACTCCAACGAGACCTACGGCTGCAGCGAGCAGAATCAGCAGATCGTCACAGAGGTCAACGCGCTCGTGCAGAGTCTGAGCGAAGATGCAGATAAACTCTCGGCTGTTGAAGATCAATAAATACAAATTCGTGTTCCGCAGATTCTTATAAACAGAAAAAAGGATTTCCGAACCGATTACGGTTCGGAAATCCTTTTTTCTAACGAATTCTAACGAGGCAGCGCCTACTCAGCCTTTGTCTGATCTCCCGCACCCTTAGATTCCAAGATCTCAAGAATATCTTTCAACGCTTCCTCCAGACTCTGCTCTGACGTATGGCTGCTCTGGTTCAGGGACTGCAAAACAGAATCCTGTTCGGAATTGTTCGTTCCAAATACAATGGAAGTCATCGCGTGATCCGCCATCGCACCGATCGCCTGCCTTCCACTCTCTGTTTTCAGCATTTCGGAGACATTGCTGAAATCCTCCGTCACGCCAAACAGGGAAGATGACGCCAGCGCGTCCCCAAGTTCGTTCTGCTGCTGCAAGTTGTCAATCTCCTTGCGCAGCGCCTCCGCAAACACCGCCGTCTTATTTTCGGTCTCTGCGCCTTCCGCTGCCTTAGCCGCATTGCTGACCGCCTTCCATGCCGACTGTGCCTGTCCTGCCTGTTTTGTCTGTACCTGATTCAAATATTGATAATCCGTTACGATATCCGGCATATCCATGATCCTTCTCCTCTTTCACTTTCTCTGCTCATATTTTCAAAATTTGTATACAAAATTTGTATGTCCAGTATAGCTTATTTTATATTTATTGTATATAATATCGACATAAAAAGCCTAAAAATAACCCCAAAACCACACAGGAGATCTATCAATATGCAGCTTACACCGATCCATTCCCGGACAGCCGGCATTCACCGGCACTTCAGACGATCCACGCGGCGCATCATTCCCGCGCTTCTTCTCTCACTGGCGCTCTTCGCAGCCTCCTGCGGGCAGCCGTCCAGCGAAACATCCTCTGACGCCTCCGGCACCCTTCCATCCGCCGTACAGCGCATCAACCGGGAAGCCGCCGGAATTGCAGACATCATGCCTCGTACCGCTGACTGCGCCGATACATCCGCAGCCGGCGTATTTGATACGCTTGCAGACAACAATGCCGGAGACATTACCCCGCCTAATGACAGCTCTGAGAACGGCCGTGACCCCGATTTCCGCGTTCACGGCATTTATGTTACCGCGACGGTTACCGGCACAGAGCGCATGAAGGAACTGATCCGGCTTGCCGATGAGACTGACATCAACGCCTTTGTCATTGATATTAAAGACGACCGCGGAAACGTCACTTACCAGATGGCGGCGCCGACCGTTCAGGCAGTCGGTTCGTCTGTCACATACATCTCCGATATCGACGCACTGATCGCAGAATGCAAAGCCCACGATATCTATCTGATCGCCCGCATCGTCTCGTTCAAAGATCCCTGCCTCGCCAATGCCATGCCGGAGTATGCCCTCCACGAGGCAGACGGCACGATCTTCCGGGATAACAGCGGACAGGCATGGTTAAATCCTTACAAGCGGGAAGTTTGGGACTACCTGATGGAAATTGCGACGCAGGCCGCGCTTGCCGGCTTTGATGAGATACAGTTCGATTATATCCGGTTTGCCACAGACCGCGGAATGGACCGCGTCGTATTTGGCGAGGACTCCGACGAAGTCAGCAAATCAGATATCATCAATGCATTTACCGACTACGCACGGGAAACGCTCGCCCCGTTGTCCGTCACCGTGTCCGCCGATGTATACGGCACGATCATCGACAGTAAATGGGACCAGCAGATCGTCGGCCAGGACTATGCTGCAATGGCGTCCAGCTTAGACGTCATCTGCCCGATGGTCTATCCGTCTCATTACGGACCCGGCGTATACCGTGTACCCGTTCCGGATGCCGATCCCTACCGCACCGTCACAGGCGCCCTGAATGCATCCCGCACGGTGCTCGACCAGTACGGACACGACACGTTCTGTTCTGTCCTGCAGGACGGTATGCCGCTCACGGTCCGTGTACGCCCCTGGCTTCAGGCGTTCACCGCCACATGGGTCAGCGGACATATCGAATACGGCCGGGAAGAGATTCAGGCGCAGATCCGGGCGGTACAGGACGCCGGTTATGATGAATGGATCTTTTGGAATGCCTCGGTAAAATATGACCCGGAATGGTTCTAGGGAAACGCTGATTTAATCAGTGTTTCCTTAGAAAAATCGCTTGCGTTCTATTTTGCCGATCCCAATCTCCCAGTCTTCGTTTTTATGCTTTAATACGATCGCAGAATGTGCCGGAAGCGTAAAGATCGTCTTCCCGTTTACCACATGATAGCTTACTTCTTCCGTATCATATCCGCTGTCCGTCGTATACATCAGCCTCTTTAAGATGGTCTCTTTCGGTATGCCTAATTCCCATACGGAAAGCTCCTTGGAAAATTCGTAATCGTTATTATTGACAACCACGACCGTCTGCTCTTCACGGTTAAAACGCCCATAACCGATAACGTTATATTCACCGACAAGAAATTTCAGTGACCCTGTCCGGATCTCCCTGTTCTCCTTGTGGATGCGGATCATTTCTTTATGAAATGCGATCATCTGCTGATCCTCGCGCCCCCACGGATAGGTACGACGGTTATCAGGATCCGTAAAACCGCATACCCCTGCCTCATCACCGTAATAGATCGTCGGCGCACCCGGCCATGTCATTTGGATCACAACCGCCTCGCGCATGACCGCTTTATTCACACCATGATTGGCCGCCTCATGCCCTAAGTTATTCATACGCCCGACCACATGGTTTGTCCTTGTAAGAAAGCGGGAGTGATCGTGATTGGAAAGCTCATTCATCGCCACATACAAAGACGGCATCGTAAAGCTGACCATATGATAACGCATCGCGCCAAAAAAAGAATCTGCATTTCCAAGCATATCCTGTCTGAAATCGTCGCTGTGCTTCTGCATACCCGTCAAAAACCAGGTAACAGGTTCCATGAACGCATCATAGTTCATGACCGTATCCCATTGATCGCCGCCAAGCCAGTCCCGCGGAGAGCCATAATGTTCGGCAAGTATGACCGCATCCGGATTTGCCTGTTTGACCGCCTGCCTGAAATCCCTCCAAAACTTATGATTAGCCTCCGGCGAATGCCCTAAGTCCGCCGCCACATCCAAACGCCAGCCATCGCAGTTAAACGGCGGAGAGACCCATTTGCGTCCAATATCCAAAATATAATCATACAGGCTTTTAGAGCCCTCATAATTCAGTTTTGGAAGCGTATCATGACCCCACCATCCGTCATAAGTGGGATTATAAGGCCATCTGTTTTTATCTGAAAATTCGAAGTAATTGCCATACGGACTGTCCTCCGAAACGTACGCGCCCTTCTCATACCCTTCGGCATTCTCATAGATGCGCTCGCGGTCCATCCATTTATTAAAAGAGCCGCAATGATTAAATACGCCGTCCAAGATCACACGCATACCGCGCCGGTGCGCCTCTTCCACTACCTTGACAAAAAGCGCATTGCTCGCCTCTAAATTCTCCTTATTTGTCACGCGGTCGATATAGCGTGTGGCAAAACGGTTCTCATTCTGCCCCTCTCCAAGCAGTTCTCCTTCGTCATGAACGATCTTTCCGAAATGCGGGTCGATATAATCATAATCCTGAATATCATACTTGTGATTCGACGGGGATACAAAAAGCGGATTAAAATATATCACATCGATCCCTAAATCCTGCAGATAGTCCATCTTATCAAGAACGCCCTGCAGATCCCCCCCATAAAAGCGGTGAACGTCCATCTTGTCAGGATACTCATACCAATCGTCCACATGACGTGTCCTGTTCCCTATATAGACGTATTCGTCCGTCAGTACATCATTGCTTTTATCCCCGTTGCAAAAGCGGTCCACATAAATCTGATACATGACCGCGCCTTTTGCCCATTCCGGCGTTGAGAATCCCGGAATGATCGAGAAGCTATAATACTCGTCAAACTGTTTCTGCACGCCGCGCGTGTCAAAATAGCAGGTGATCCTGCCCGCCTGCACCTCAAAATAATAGAAAATGCGCTCATCCTCAAGCTGGTAATCCGTCTCGTAGTAATCGAACAGTTCGTCCGAAGAAACTTTCGCCATCAGCGTTTTTGTTCCCCTGCATACAAAATATACCCTGTCGATATTGTCTACTCCCGCCCGGAAGCGGATTTTGATCATATCGTACTTTCTGGGTTGAGACGGTGTCACATAATCTTCGGTCGTGTCGGAAAAAAGAGCCCTTTTTCGTAACAGGGGACGCATATCCGTAATATATTGAAGCTGCTCCTCTGCTCGTAATAATTTTCGGTAATCCATGTTCAGCCTCCGTGCCGTCCGTATCAAATGCGCTGTGTTCTGCAACATTCTATCGTTACTATTTTATATGAAAAAAACGGCATATTCAATACTTCACAGTTCTTTTTCTCCAAAAGGTAAAAAAGACAGTTGCCAAAGCAATTGTCTTTTTTAGAGAAGGTATTTCTTACTTATGGGGTATAGCAAAAAACTATAAAAATGTATTGGGGGGTTACAAGTAGAATGATACCAAATGTCCCTCTGTAAATCCATTCTTGAAATTCACAAACATTACAATTTTGTCGTCATTTTTTTGTGCATTTCTCACAATTCTGTAAAAAGTGCCTCAAATTCATCCCTGCCAATACGCTCTTTTTCAAGTAAAAGCTCCGCACAGCGGTGCAGCACACTCAGATGCTCCTCGATGATCGCCTTCGCCCTGCGATAACATCCGTCTACTATTTCCTTGACTTCGCGGTCGATCTCCCCTGCCATCGTCTCGCTGTAGCCTTTCGTATGCGCAAAGTCACGCCCGATAAAGACCTCATCATCGTCGGGCGCATAATTGATCACGCCAATCTTCTCCGACATGCCATAGCGCGTCACCATGCTCCGCGCCTCCTCGGTCGCCTTCTTGATATCGCTGGACGCTCCTGTCGTGATATCGTCAAAAATGATCTCCTCCGCGATCCGCCCGCCAAGCGAGACCATAATATCCTGCAGCATCCTGCCCTTTGTCAAAAACATCTCATCTTTTTCCGGAAGCGGCATGGTATAACCCGCAGCACCGACTCCGGTCGGTATGATAGACACGGTATAAACCGGTCCGACGTCAGGAAGCACATGGAACAGGATCGCATGTCCCGCTTCATGATATGCCGTGATCTTTTTCTCTTTATCTGTAATAATACGGCTCTTTTTCTCAGCGCCGATACCGACTTTGATAAATGATCTGCGAATATCCTCCTGCTTAATGAAGGGGCGGTTTTCTTTGGCCGCCACAATCGCCGCCTCATTGAGCAGATTTTCCAGATCGGCACCCGTAAAGCCCGCCGTCGTCTGCGCGATCTGCTTTAAGTCAACGTCCTCCGCAAGCGGCTTATTATTCGCATGGACATGCAGAATGTCTTCCCTGCCTCTTACATCCGGTCTTCCTACCGCGATCTTCCGGTCAAAACGACCGGGACGCAGGATCGCCGGATCAAGAATATCCACACGGTTTGTCGCCGCCATGACAATGATCCCCTCATTGATACCGAAACCGTCCATCTCCACAAGCATCTGGTTGAGCGTCTGCTCACGCTCATCATGCCCTCCGCCCATGCCGGCACCGCGGCGTCTCGCGACAGCATCGATCTCATCAATGAAAATAATACACGGCGAATTCTTTTTCGCATCCTCAAACAGATCGCGCACGCGTGAAGCGCCGACGCCGACGAACATTTCCACAAAATCCGAGCCGGAGATGCTGAAGAACGGTACTCCCGCTTCCCCTGCCACTGCTTTTGCAAGGAGCGTCTTACCAGTTCCGGGCGGGCCTTCCAGCAGAACACCCTTCGGGATTCTTGCCCCCACCTTCGTATACTTTGCAGGATCCTTGAGAAAGTCAATGATCTCCTCAAGCTCCTCCTTCTCCTCCATAAGCCCCGCGACGTCCTTTAAGGTGATCCCGGTATCCGCCGCCATACGCGCGCGGCTTTTGCCGAAATTCATCATCTTGCTGTTGTTATTGCCCGCGTTATTATTTTGCGCGTTCAGCATCACAAAAATAAATACCAGGACGATCAATCCCACGAGGATCGGCAGAACATAATTCAAAAACCAGTTTTCCTGCGGCACGTTTTTTACCATAACGCGAACGTTATGATCACGCAGAAGCTCCTCCATCTCACCGACGTCCGTCACATACAGCGTGCGCTCCCCTCCGCCCGTCAATGTCACGCGCAGATAACCCGTAGGCACCTGCTCATTTTGATTGATCTCAGCCGCATATATGTTACTATTCTCTAAATCCTTCATAAAACTATCATAAGAATAATCGCTCGGCATATTATGCATCTGGCTGACCCATATCGCTGCCAACAGCAGCAGAATGATAATGCCGAAGTATATGCCGCTGCCTCTCCTTGTTGTTCTCACGTTTAATCTCCTTATCTTTTAATCATCTAAATGTACGACCCCGATGTAGGGCAGATTCCGGTAGCGCTGATCATAATCCAGTCCATAGCCGACCACAAATTCATCCGGGATCCGGAATCCCGTATAGTCCACCTTTACATCTGTCACTCTGCGGTCCGGTTTGTCGAGCAGCGTACACACCGCAATGCTTGCCGGTTCCCTTTTTTGCAGCATCTCAAGCAGATAACTCAAGGTTCTTCCCGAATCGACGATATCCTCGACTACGATCACGTTTTTATCCTTGACCGGATCGTCAAGATCTTTCACGATTCGTACGATCCCGCTCGATGTCATGCTTTTCCCGTAACTTGAAACCGACATAAAATCAAGTGATACCGGTACGGTGATCCGTTTGGCAAGCTCACACAAAAACAAACTGCCGCCCTTTAGCACACAGATCAAGTGTACCTGCTTTCCCTCGTAATCCCTGCTGATCTGATCCCCAAGCTCCTGAATCCTCTCGTCCACCTGCTGTTCAGTAAGAAGCATGCTGATTCTCTCGGCCATTCTCTTTTCCTCCTGATACGTATATTTCCATCACTCTTTTGGTATCCGCGGTTATCTTATACGCCTCACTTACGCGGTAGCCCACAACCCACAGAATATGACCGCCCTGTGCAACAAGCGGAACCGACTCCCGTACAGCCGACGGAATCTTCTCATCGATCATATATTTTTTAATACTTTTCCTGTTTCCCGCCGCGTTGATCGCAAGATAATCCCCGCTCCTGCGGCAGCGGATGGTTATGGGTTCCTTTATTTTATCATAATCAAACCATTTCGTACAATTATTTTTCGGAATTGTCTCAAAAAACGCCTCTTTTCCCTCACGGGAAAACACACGGTACGCAAACAAAAGCCCTTCAAAGAAAACCTCTCCACAGGCGCTTTCCCGGACCGGAATCATCTTCTCTTCACCTAAACAGCCTGTCCCGCTGCACGGTTTCTCCCGGCATGCCGCTTGATTCCCGCATTCCGCAGTCTCAAGGCATACCCCCTCATAAGTCCGTACCGCTCTCATGCCGCCCGGCAGCACGACCATACGGCCGACCGGTTTATCAAATAATGCACAGACATGATCCACATGCTTCGACGTGATATTCTTCGCTGCCGGAACGATCTGCGAAAAGCACCGGTGGATCAGGCTTCCTTTCAAATACGGATGCAGCCGCAGAAACTGTTTTGCCGAAATCCTGACGTATCCGTCTCGCAAGGCATCGTTCTCCACGCAGTCCGCAAAAGCTCCGTCTGTCTGGCTGTCCAGATACTGCGCCGCACTCGACAGCATGTCCGCCGCATGAGTGATATGCCCGGTACTGCCCCGGCAGATCTCTCTCTCCGCATAGCGCAGGATATGATGGCGGATACGATTTCTTGCATAAGCATCCCCTTCATTCGTCGAATCTGTGCGAAACACGATCTCATGCCCGGCAAGATACGCTTCGATCTCACTTCTCTGCACGGAAAGAAGCGGACGGATAATATTGCCCTGTACCGGTTTCATTCCGCACAAGCCATGAAGACCGCTGCCCCTGAATAATTGAAACAGAACCGTTTCGGCACAGTCATCCCGGTTATGTGCCACGGCAAACTTCGCCCTGCCGCCGTAATGCTGTTCATTCACGCTCGCAAACGCCTGATACCGCAGTATGCGCCCCGCCTCCTCCTCACCGATCCGGTGCGCCGCCGCATAGGCGGGTACATCCTCTTCCACAAGCAGAAACGTCACCTGCCGCCCGCGGCAGAGCTGTCTCACAAACTCCGCATCCTCCCCGGCATCGCTGCGAATACCATGATTCACATGCAGAACGGATAGCGAAAAGGAAAGCTGTTCCCGCAGTGCAAGCAGCAGATGAAATAAACACACGGAATCCGCGCCCCCCGACACGCCCGCAACGATACAGTCACCCGGTTCGATCATGTGATTCTCCGTTATATATGCCATTATCTTATGTAGCATCTCTATACCCCAGTATTCCTTTTTCTATCTATGATATTCCTATTAACCGCAAATTGTCAATATTCGTCATGCTCCCGGCCTCCATTTTGCGACTTTGCCCGTGTTCCTCTAAAGAAAACGCAGTCGAAGCGCTTCCTATATCAGCCGCCGTTCTCCCAAAGTCCGATCACCAGCACCGTCATATCGTCCGCAATCCTGCCTTCACTCTGATAGATCGCCTGACGCAGGATCGCATGAGCCATCTCTCCCGGCTCTCTGACCTCAAGCCTCGCAAGCATATCCTCAAACAGTGCCTCTGCACCCGGGCGTGTAAAGCAGTCGCTCACACCGTCCGACAGCATAATCACATATTCTCCATGCATCAGCTCACAGCGCATCTCCAACGCCTCCAGCTGCCCGAACACACCAAGCGGCAGTCCGGCGGCTTCCAGCTTTTCAATGCGGTTATCTCTTTTCACATAAGTTCCCGACGCCCCCGCTTTCATCAGACTGCATACCCCCGTATAAAGGTTTACAAGACAGGCATCCAATGTCGACACATCCGTCTCCCGTGCAGAGGAAAGCAGTGCGCCGTTGATCATCTGCGCCGCGCCGTTTAATGAAAACCCGGACGTCAGGAACTGCTCAAAAAGCTCCACGACAAGTCCGCTTGCGCTGCAGGCCATATCACCGGAACCCATCCCGTCTGCAAGAACAGCGGCAAAGCGTCCCTGTTCCATTTCCGTAAATGTATAATTGTCGCCCGAGAGCCGTTCCCCTTCCTTCGCGACGCGCGCAACTCCTGTCAGAACATGATAGCGCGCCTCCTCCTCAAAGACAACCGTCGTACTCTCATCAGAAAGACAGCTGACACTGCCTGCCGCCGGAGTAAGCCGTACCCCCAGGTTGACTGACAAAAGCCCGGCTATATCCGCGACCGTATATTCTTCTTCTCCCGGCTCCGGCAGTTTTGCCCGCATCGTCAGAGCCGCCTCCATCTTCCCATTTTCATTGATCATGCAAAATATGCGATAAAGTCGTATACCCCTCTTTTTTAATTCTTTTGCAATATGATAACGCGCCCGCTCACTCATCGGCTTCATATGATAGGATTCCTGCGCGATCCCCGTCATGATGCGCGACATCTCGCATAAGTGGTCGGCAAGCAGCTCCCGGTTTTCCATCAGCCGTTTCTGCCACAGATAATTCTCCCTTGAAATTTTATGATCACTGTCCTCCTGTATATGTCCGCCTCCCATGCCATAAAAGCTCTTGGCAAGCTGCATAAAAGAATCCGCGTAGGTTAAAAGTCTCTTTCGTCCATACTCAGGCAGCAGTGCCGCCTCCTGCGTCTCCCTTTCTGACAACTGTTTCTTCATCATCCATCATAATATCCTTTCCTTGTCCTGAAAGCCCCGCACCGCTGCAGGGGCTTGTCTGTAAGGGTATATTATAGAGGAACCACGCCGTATTTTTTGTCAAACCCTGCCTGCGCGCTGCCTAACTTTCTGACAAAAAAGGAGCTCTGGCTGCGCAATATGAAAGCAGATCCAAAATGTTCACCATTTTGAATCTGCTTTCAATCATCCGCCCTGAATATGATCTCACCCTCATACACAAGTCCGAGCTTACTCTTTGCCACCTCTTCAATATACGCATCCGTTCTTATATACTTCTCATATTCTTCGAGCTGTCTCGTTCTCTCGTGTTCCTGCTCAATCTGCTCTGCCAACATCCGCTCACGTTCCGCATAGTTCTTCTGCTTTGCCTTAAGATCTATACTGCTGACACTGACAACAATAAGCAGCATCACGATACACATCATCACCAAAAGCATACCGAGCCGGTTATGCCGTTTTTTACGGTACGCCGGTCTCTTCCTTGTCATTTTTATAATCTGCCCCTTCCAATCTTTCTCCGTCACGACTGTTTACATAATACATATGTTAACGGATTTTATGCAAACCGTCAACTAGCTGTCCGGTTCTTTTTCCTTTTTTGTGAAAAAGTGACATACTTTCATTGTAAATCTGCGAATCCCCACAAGCAGCATGCGAAACGGGAACGCTAACTTCTTTAGAATCCACGTAACAAGATGTATGGCCTTCCCCAAAATTGTTGACATAAAATGCACAATATATGGACTGAATAATTTCCTGTATAATTCCATGCCGACGACGGCTCCTGCAATACAATACCAACGCAGGATCCCGTCATTTTCACAATAGAGCACCAAAAATATGAAAATTGCACAAACGACCCAAAACAGAAAATCCTCGACCGAAATAAGAATACGGCTGTGCCGGATGCAGTTCCTGCACACGCGCAGCAGATCATATACAAAAGTGATCAATACACCCACGCTGATACAATGCAGCGAAAACACCGCTTCTTTGATGATACTCTCACTCATGGCGCCCCTCTTTGGGTTTTATTTGAACAATCTGGAAAACAAGGATTCCTGCTTTTTTCCATACGCAGGCGCATCCGAATAGGTCAGGCTGTCAATGCGGCCGTCTACGTCAACCTCTCCCTTGTCAAGCGTCAGTCTGCTGACATGCAGATCGTTTCCCCTGATCATCAGCATACCCTGGGAAGTCTCAAGCAGGATCTCGTGAATATCAAACGCAAGCACGTCCGTCACACCGGTAAGCGCAAGCGTTTTACGGTTCCCCACCACCATTTTGTGAGGCATTTTCTGCATCTGGCTCAAATCCTCCATAAAAAAAGAACCTCCCTCCATATTTTTTGATCAGAAAGCGCATAACGTATGAGCTTTGCGCCTGCTCTTATAAAAGAATATATTCGGAAGATTCTCATTTATGACACAAAAAGAACGGATGTCCGACGCTGTTTCTCAGAGATATTTGAACAGACCGGCCGCATCGTCCTTGCGCACTGTCTCCTGTACGGCAAGCACCTCAACGCGGACCTCCTTATCCCCAAACCTGATTGCAATGATATCGCCCGCCTTCACTTCAGCGGATGCCTTTGCCGCCCTGCCATTGATCATCACTCTGCCCGCATCGCACGCCTCATTTGCAATCGTCCTGCGCTTGATCAGGCGGGATACTTTGAGATATTTGTCAAGTCTCATGTATTTCCTCCTTTTGTGCCCTCCGTTAAAAAAAAGGCGGCTAATAGAGTTGCCCTCATCAGCCGTCTTCTACATTCAAGCAATTCGAAAGAGATCAGGTACGCCTTATGCGTTTACCATATCCTTCAATGCCTTGCCAGCCTTAAACTTCGGTGCCTTGGAAGCTGCGATCGGCATAGCTGCGCCCGTCTGCGGATTTCTGCCTTCTCTTGCTGCTCTCTCAGCAACCTCAAACGTACCAAAACCAACCAACTGAATCTTATCGCCCTTCTTTAACTGTTCAGCTACGACGTCCGTAAAAGCCTTTAATGCTGCCTCTGCATCTTTTTTAGATAATCCAGCCTGTTCAGCCATTGCTGCCACTAACTCTGTTTTGTTCATTGACGAACTCCTCCTCTTACTGAGCTTTGTTTTTGATAGTATTATGGCGTCCCGTAAGACGTCTATACATATATATAGCTTCTTTACCAACATTTGTCAAGGAAAAATGTAGATTTCCCCGAGTTCGCGCATATATTTTATGTTGGTATTCTGTTGACATTACCCTCAATTTTCCAATAATTCTGAAAACGAATATGAAACGTCTTTTTTTTCATCGTCCAGCTGTATCGTATAGCTGCGGGTCTGAAATCCATTGCGGCGCAGCGTGATCTCATGGCTCCCGGGAACCTTCTTAAACCGTGCGGGCGCTATCCCGACATAAATACCGTCCACATACACCTCCGTTTGCACCGGCGCCATCACAGACACATAAAACGCCGTACCATCCTCTGCCGTCACGACTTCCGGCTCCGCTGCCTGTCCGCCGTCCGTACTGCTTCCGCCATTTCCCTGACTGTCCGTGCCGCCTCCGGTTCCGCTATTCCCCTGTGCGTCCGTGCCGCCTCCGGTTCCGCTATTCCCCTGACTGCCCGTGCCGCCTCCGGTTCCGTTATTCTCCTGACTGCCCGTGCCGCTTCCACCGTCCGACTTGTCCTCATCCTCATCAGAATCCGAAGACGCTTTTTCCAGTGTGATCGCCAGACTCGCTGATTCTTGACCGACACTCAAATATTTTACCATCGTCTCGTAGCCATCCGCGCGGACCATCAGAAAATGCACGCCATAAGTCAATTCCACGGACTCCGAGACGTCCACCTTCTCGCTGTCCACATAAACCGATGCATCCGCAGGCGTAACGTCAAAATAGACTCTTCCCTCCTTGATCTCGACTGCAAAATCGCCGACGTCAAGCGTCTGTTCCTGATTCTTATATACATCCACGGCCAGCGTCCCGTGTCCGGCATCGCTGGATACCGATACCTCATAGCTGCCCTCCGGCACGGTCAACAGCATGTTCTTTGTGATTGGAACGATCAGCTCAGACCCGACTTCGATCCATCCGCCGATGAAAGACTCATCATTTTTCAGCCGCAGATATCCATGCCCCCGGTCTACGCAGATACTGTGTATCTCGTAATCAAAACCGCGCAGCGTCAGCGCATCCACACTGTTGATATCCATCAGCTCGATCAGCTCTCCGTCCGAAAGCACTGCCAAATCGTCTGCAAGCCGGTACTGCACACCGTTGACCGTCATCGATCTGCCGGTCTCGGACAAAACATAATCCGTCTGCTGTGTCTTTACAAAAGCATCCGGCGACTGCGTGAGCGACACAAGCAGCTTGCTGCGGTGCTTAAATGTCACGTCCACAAGCTCTCCCGCCTTGATCTGCGCCATGGTGACAGCCTGTCCGTTTTTGTCGGTAAGCAGGCTCGTCCCATCGTACGAAAGCGTATACTGCCTGCCCGTCTCTAAGTTTCTGAGCGAGATTGTCTTTTCTTCCAGATTATAGCAAATGACGGTCGCCGTATCCACACTGTCGTATCCGGGCGCATAGACCGGCGCGGCAGTCACATCCTCCTGCCGCCCGTCCTGTACGTCCGTCACTGCAGGAGCCGCCGCCTCCCGTCTTAGCGCGCAGCCCGCCAGCAAAAGAACACCTGCCATGAAAGCTGCCATACTCTTTATCAGATTTTGTTGTTTTCTATTTGTTTTCATGGAAACAGTATAACACAGGAATGCCTGCTTACGCTATGCCTCAAACAGATTTTTTAGAAAGCTTCTGCGCGCATCCTCCTGACTGAGCAGGCGCTCGACCTTTTCCCTGTTTTTACCAGGGATCCATGCCTTCCCGCTGTTATAGTAATAGCTCACGACCTTGCGGAAACGCTCGGGATAACAGAGTTTTAAGTATAACAGATATTTCTCGGCATCACTGATCTGCCGGATCCTTTCATACGCCTCCAAAAGCTGCCTGCCTGTATAAATGTTCCAATTATTTTTTTCCAATACTTTCCGGAAAAAAAGATAAAAGTCCCTGATCTGGACGTCCATCATGCATTTCTCATAGTTCATGACAAACGCGCCGCCTTCCGCAAACAGGATGTTGTGATATTGAAAATCGCCATGACATAACACCCCTTTTTGCTCTTCCTGTCGGTAAAGCGTATCCACATCCGCATTTTTAAGGAGCATGAGCGCTTCCTCTGCCTGTTCCATAAAAAAAGGATAATGATGCAGAAGAAATACCTCAAAATCCGTCTTATCACTCTTATTGCGCAGATGCTTCCAAATCCGTTTCAATTCACGGTTATACCGTTCATACTCCTTAACGGGATCAAACATCCGAAACCTATAGCCATTCTTCTCTTCGGGCTTTTGATCATTTTCTTCCTGCTGGGGAGTTATTTGCACAAGCGGACGAAGCTCCGCAGCCGGCGGCACGGATAAATGAAGGTGGATTCTGGCAAGCTGTTCGACCGCGCGCACGCAGTCAGAGGAATCGCTGACCAGACATTCCCGTCCTTCATAATAATCTTTCACGATATAGGCGTTTCCGTCCCGTCCCCTCACATAAAGCGCACCTTCCTTCGTGCGAAGGATACAGTCCGACAAAAAGCCCTCCTCTTTGAGCTGCTGCCCGACTGCTTCCAATATGCACAGCTTCTCAAGCGGCCCGGTATATTCCCTGATAATCTTTAATCCCTGCTCCGTATCGCATAAAAGCGCACCCCTGCCCTTCCATGTTTTCAGCAGCGTCACATCATATTGCTCCAGTATATTTACGATTCGGTCATTCACACCGGTTACCTCCAACCTGTCACATACCCCAATATATGACAGCATTGGTGAAAATATGAAGCGCGGTTTTATAATTCCGCGCTTTTTTTCTTCAGGCATCCGCTTTATCTATCCCGGACATGCTTTCTTCTTCAACGATCCGCCGCGCCTCGCGCAGCAAGGTTTCTTTTACATTATATGCCGGTTCTTCCACCACAAGCGCAAGCAGCTTCTTCAATACGGCGCCAAGCCCCGGTCCTGCCGGAATCCCCGCCCCGATCAGATCATGCCCCGTCACGGCAAGATCTTTTAAGCTGACGCACTCACGATTACGGATGACCTCTTCATACACTTCTCTGAAACACGCAAGCTCCCTATACTTTTCCTCCCGCAGAAAATCGCTCTGTGCTGCGATGTCAGCAGCTTTTACCTCAAACAGATCAGGAAAGATCCCTGCTCCGGCATCCGCCATCGCGCGGCGCATCCCGCGCTGATCAGGTATGATCTTTCTGTCATGATTACGCACAAGCCCGCACACTTTTTCGATCGTATCCGTATCAAATTTCAGACGCTGCATGATCTGCCGCGTCATTTTCTCCCCGCATGACGCATGCCCGTGAAAATGATCGGTGCCGTTCTCATCGGTCTCCTTTACGCACGGCTTTCCGATATCGTGAAAAAACATCGCAAGCCGCAGCACCTTGTCCGCGCGCACCGCTTTCACCGCATGCAGAAGATGTTCGCCCACCGTATAGCAATGATGCGGATGATTCTGCTTCGTCCGCATGCATTCGTCAAACTCAGGCAGAAATACCGCACTAAGCCCTGTCTCATAAAAAAGCCGTGCCATGTCCGGATTAGGCGAACACAGTAATTTAACAAATTCTGTCCGGATCCGCTCGGCACTGACCTTTTCTAAATTTGGGGAGAGTGCCATGACTGCCTTTTTTGTTTTTTCTTCTATATGAAATGATAATTGAGCAGAGAAGCGCACGGCGCGCATCATACGAAGCGCATCCTCCGTAAAGCGTTCTTCCGCATCCCCGACGCAGCGGATACGGCGCTCCTTTAAGTCTTTCATACCGCCGAACCGGTCTATCAGTCCGTCCCGCGGCCGGTAAGCCATCGCATTGATCGTAAAATCCCTGCGGCACAGATCTTCCTGAAGGCTGCCTGTGAAAGCTACGCTTTTCGGATGCCTGCCATCCTCATACTCGCCGTCTACGCGGTAGGTCGTGACCTCATATCCTGTTTTTCCCATCATGACTGTCACTGTTCCGTGCCGGATCCCCGTATCGATCGTGCGGCGAAACAGTGCTTTGACCTCTTTTGGTTCCGCATTCGTAGTAATATCCCAGTCATCAGGCGTCCTGCCCAGCAGGCTATCCCGCACACAGCCTCCGACGGCGTATGCCTCATAGCCCGCTTTTTCTAATGCCGTTATGATATCCGCGACCTGCTGCGGCAATTTGATCTGCATACCGTATCCTCCTGCCGCTGCTCACCGCCGCTCACACACCAGACGCAGCGTTTCCCGTGCAATGGCAAGCTCCTCATTTGTCGGAACGACCATCACGCATACGCGGCTCTCCGGCGTTGAGAGAATCAATTCTTCCCCGCGCAGGCTGTTCTTTTCCTCATCGATCGTTGTTCCGAGAAATTCCAGATAACTGCCGATCATGCTGCGGACGGCACAGTTATTCTCGCCGACGCCCGCCGTAAAAGCAATGACGTCCACGCCGCCCATTGCCGCCGTATATGCACCGATATATTTTGCGGCACGGTACGCATATGCCTCCAGCGTCATTTTCGCTCGTTCGTTTCCGGCTGCCGCCGCCTCTCCCAAGTCCCTGAAATCACTGGAAATGCCGGACATGCCGAGCACACCCGATTTTTTATTCATCACATCGGACATTTCCTGATACGAAAGATGCTCTTTTTCTCCGATAAAACCGACGATCGCAGGGTCTAAGTCCCCGCAGCGTGTTCCCATGATGAGTCCCTCAAGCGGCGTTAAGCCCATGCTTGTATCGACACTCTTCCCATATTTCACGGCAGAAATGCTCGCGCCGTTTCCAAGATGGCAGACTATAATGCGCAGATCGTTCCTGTCCTTTCCGAGCATCGCAGCCGCACGCGCGGACACGAAATCATGGCTTGTCCCATGAAATCCATATCGGCGCACTTTATATTTCTCATAATATTCATACGGAAGTCCGTACAGATATGCCTTCTCCGGCATCGTCTGGTGAAACGCCGTGTCAAATACCGCCGCCTGTGGCACGTCCGGCATGATCTCTTCACAAGAACGGATACCGATCAGGTTCGCCGGATTATGCAGCGGCGCCAGATCACAGCATTCCTCGATCGCCTGCACGACTTCCTTTGTAATGATCACGCTGCCCGCAAATTTCTCCCCTCCGTGAACGATGCGGTGTCCGACCGCGCCGATCTCGTCAAGCGATGCGATCACGCCGTGTTCTTTGTCCGTCAGCGCCTCAATGACCATCTGCACCGCAGTGGTATGTTCCGGCATCTCCTTTTTAAGCGTTATTTTTTCTTTTCCTGCTGCCTGATGCGTCAGGCTGCCCCCCTCAATGCCGATGCGCTCACACAAGCCTTTTGCCAGCACATTCTCTGTTTCGCTGTCGATCAGCTGATACTTCAGCGAAGAACTCCCGCAATTGATGACCAGTATTTTCATAAATCTTGACCTCCACCTATAGAATATATATCCTTATTTTACGTCAGGCAGGAGACAATTTCCATAGTTAACCACATATAAAATTTGAAATATTTGAAAAGTTACTTATTTTGAAGCAGGTGGTGACCTAAAATATATTCCGGCATAAAATAAAATTGGAAAATGGCGCGATCTATGATATAATGTCATGCGAAATACTGCGCCAAAGCATAGCGGATTCCGCATCACGAAGCATGAAACAATTCTTTCACGCGTAAACAGGAGCTGTATCCATGGCAGATAAAATGATATTTTCAGAGCCAGAACGTCCCGACTATGAACCAGAACTGATCCGCCTTATACAGAGCGATCTGCCGGAGGACGCCCTGCGTGAGCAGCTGGGTCATTATCACGACAATGATATTTCCAATGTACTATCTTCGCTTTTGCCCGCGGAGAGAAAACGGCTCTATCGCGTGCTTGGCGTTGATGCTGTATCGGATATCTTCGCCTATTTGGAGGAGGATGTCGGCATCTATCTTGCCGAACTTGACTCCGAGAAAGCGGCAGACATCATTGAAAATATGGACGCCGACGATGCAGTCGACGTTCTTGAGGAGCTTGAAGACGACCAGAGCAGTGAGCTGATCCGTCTCATTGATGCTGAGACCAGGCATGATATTACCCTCATCCGTTCTTATAACGAGCGGGAACTCGGCAGCCTCATGACGACCAACTTTGTCGCCATCCGGAACGACTATACGGTCAAGCAGGCAATGCGCTCGCTTGTGGAGCAGGCGGCGGATAACGATAATATTTCTACAATCTATGTGACCAATGAAAGCGGGGTATTCTGCGGTGCAATCAATCTGCCTGACCTGATCGTTGCAAGGCAGAATGATGAACTAAAGTCCCTGATCACGACCTCTTTTCCATATGTGTATGCAACGGAAACGGTCGACGACTGTCTGGAACAATTAAAGGATTACTCGGAAGATTCCATTCCGGTACTTGATAACGATAAACATCTGCTTGGCATCATCACGGCTCAGGACATCGTCGAAGTCGTCGATGAACAGATGAGCGAAGACTATGCGCGGTTCGCAGGTCTGACCGAAGAGGAAGAATTAAACGAGCCCTTAAAAGCAAGCATCAAAAAAAGGATTCCCTGGCTCATTACACTGTTGTTCTTAGGTCTGTTTGTCTCAACGATCGCAGGCATGTTTGAGCAGGTCGTCGCCCAGTTAACGCTGATCGTCAGCTTCCAGTCCTTAATACTGGGCATGGCGGGCAATGTCGGCACACAGTCGCTCGCCGTCACGATCCGCGTGCTTGTAGATGAAGAATTAGAGCGGGGACAGCGCCTGAAACTGGTATTAAAAGAACTTCGCATCGGATTTGTAAACGGTCTGCTGCTTGGCTCTCTGGCCTTTGCTTTGATTGGTTTGTATATTTACCTTGTAAAGAGCAGATCCCCCATGTTTTCCTTTGCCATATCGGGCTGCATTGGCTTATCCCTGCTTGTGGCAATGATCATTTCCTCATTGATGGGAACGGTCATACCGTTATTTTTCCACAAACTTAAAGTAGACCCGGCAGTCGCATCCGGGCCGCTGATCTCTACGATCAATGACCTGATCGCCGTGATCACTTACTATGGCCTGGCATGGGTACTGCTGCTTCAGGTTATGCATTTGGCTTAATAATGAAAAAACTATGAGAAACTATATGAATCGCGCAAAAAAAATATTTGAGGGCAGTGCACAGATCACTAACAGGCAGAAATTCAGTTTTATGATATATTCCGTTGCCTGTGTGCATCTGTTTTTGTTGTGCATATTTATTGTATTAGACATCATGCCTTTATACCTTTTTAATATCGCAAGTGTTGCAACCTATCTGTTTGCAACGTACTGGGTCCGTCGGGAAACTTATCTCCCGGTATACTATATCGCTTATTTTGAGATCATCCTGCACTCGTTTGTCGCCACGCTCTGCATCGGATGGCAGTTTGGTTTCGCGCAGTATATCATCGCGATCATCCCCGTCGGCTACTATGTCGGCTACACCCTTGACACAAAACGCCGTAAACTCGTAATTGCCACAATAAGCGCCGTTGCCGCAGCGCTGCTGTTTTTAACCTGTAAATTTCTTTCTTATGTCAGGGAACCGTTCTTTACGATCGGTAATCCCACTGTAGAGTTTGCCATTTATACGTTTAATTCAATCTGCACTTTTTTGTTCCTGATCCTGTTTTCGCTGATCTATGTGTTTGAAATGAAATGGACTTATACAAAACTGCGGCATCAGAATCTCATTCTGGAGCAGCTTGCAAACACAGATCCGCTGACGGGACTTTATAACCGCCGCAGTATGCAGATGTTTATTGAGCAGGCTTTGGCTTCCAATTCGGACTTTGCGCTGATCATGGGCGATGTTGATGATTTCAAAAAAATAAATGATACGCACGGGCACGATTTTGGCGATGTGGCATTACACGACATCGCGCAGATCGCGGTTTCCCATGTAGGTGAGCACGGATACGTCTGCCGCTGGGGCGGCGAGGAACTCCTGATCCTCATCAGCAACAGTACGCACGAACAGACTTATCAGATCGCAGAAGCCATCCGCCGTCATGTAGCAAATCACCATTTTGAATTAAACGGTCAATGGATCCACTGTACACTTACGCTCGGCATTGCAATTTACCAGAAAGGCATGTCGATCGAGGAAACGATCACACACGCGGACAATAATCTCTATCACGGAAAGCAGAATGGGAAAAATAAAGTGGTTATGTAAAAAAACAGAATTCCGCGGACGCGGAACTCTGTTTTTTTAATTTGCTTTGTTTATATCCTATTTTAGTATGCTTTTCCCCAGTAAACCATTTTCTTTGCCGGTTTTCCGCAGCATACGCAGGTGTCGGAAATGCGTTCTTCCTCAAACGGCATACAACGGCTCGTAACCGCAAGCTTTTCCTTAATCAGATCTTCGCATGCCTGATCACCGCACCACATGGCTTTGACGAAACCGGATTTCTCAGTGAAGCATTTCTCGAACTCCTCCATCGTCGCCGCCGTGTAGGTATGCTCGTCCCTGTGCCGGCGCGCCGCCTCGTACATATCGTTATGAATCTGCTCTAACAGCTCCGGCAGCTTCGACGCCGCTTCCTCTAAGGAAAACGTCAGTTTCTCCCCGTTGTCCCGGCGGCAGGCTACGCAACGCCCCGCCTCAATGTCCTTGGGTCCGATCTCAATGCGCAGAGGGATACCGCGCATTTCCTGCTCCGAAAATTTCCAGCCCGGACTCTTATCCGTGGTATCTGTTTTCACGCGGATGCCCGCTCTTTTGATTTCTGCTTCCAGCTTTGACGCCGCCTCCAGCACGCCGTCTTTTTGCTGCTGGATCGGAATGATCATCACCTGCACGGGGGCAGCCTTGGGCGGCAGTTTTAAGCCGGAGTTATCGCCGTGTACCATAATGATCGCGCCGATCAGACGGGTAGACAGCCCCCATGAGGTCTGATGCACGTATTGCAGTGTGTTGTCCTTCGCCGTATACTGAATCCCGAACGCCTTTGCAAAGCCGTCTCCAAAATTGTGGCTCGTTCCCGACTGCAGCGCTTTCCCGTCGTGCATCAGCGCTTCGATCGTGTACGTCGCCGTGGCTCCTGCAAATTTTTCTTTTTCTGTCTTGCGTCCTTTTATGACAGGAATTGCAAGAACCTGCTCTACGAAATCCGCATAGACATTTAGCATCTGGATCGTCCGTTCCTCCGCCTCCTGCTCCGATGCATGCGCGGTATGACCTTCCTGCCATAAAAATTCACGGCTTCTCAAAAACGGTCTCGTCTCTTTCTCCCAACGGACGACTGAACACCACTGATTGCAAACCTGCGGTAAGTCGCGGTATGAGTGGACCACACTTTTATAATAGTCGCAGAACAGCGTTTCCGAAGTCGGTCTGACACACATCCTCTCCTGAAGCTTCTGCCCGCCGCCGTATGTCACCCACGCAACCTCCGGCGCGAAACCCTCCACATGATCTTTTTCTTTCTGTAGAAGGCTCTCAGGTATAAACATCGGTAAGTATACATTCTGTACCCCCGTCTCCTTAAAGCGCAGATCCAGCTGCTGCTGAATCAGCTCCCAGATCGCGTAGCCTGCCGGTTTAAAAGCCATGCATCCTTTTACACTTGTATAGTCGATCAGTTCTGCTTTTTTGACCACGTCGGTATACCACTGGGCGAAGTCTTCGTCCATGGAAGTGATCGCTTCCACCATTTTCTTGTCTGCCATTTCGTTTGACTCCTTTCCTCTTTTTCCTGTGCTGTTGGCCTGCGCGATAAGCGGACTGCAAGGCCTCTCCGCACGCCTGCTCGCGCAAGCACGGCGGACGCCCGTGAAAGTTCTGCTTATCGCGTAAAAAAATACCTCCAATCCCATAATAGGGACCGAAGGTTATCGGCGGTGCCACCCTGCTTGACGGCTCTTTCGCCATCCTGCTCATCATCCGTTATCGCCGGACTTACGGTGCATTTGACATACACGGCTCCAAGGCAGGTTCCCCGTCTTCCGCATGGGAATCTTCCACCTTCGGAACGTTTACCGTTCCTCAGATTCCCTCTCTGTAAAGCTTCCATACAGGTACTAACCCTTTTCAACGCCTTTCAATATATTGTGATTGTAATGTCCCATACGCTTCCTGTCAAGGAATTTTATCATTTATGATGCTGAATTCTTCCGCAGTCATTCCGTCAGCTCCCGGACCAGCAGATACGACAGAGGGCCCGTCACGATCCCAAGAAGCCCATAAAGTTTTACGCCCAAAAAGACGGACATGAGAATAATGAGCGGATGAATCCCGATCCGCTGGCCAATCAGACGCGGCTCCATAAATTCGCGCACAAAATAGCATACCACATAAAGCAGTACAAACACGACCGCCAAAATGGTCCGTCCCATGACCAGTTCAAAGAGCGCCAATGGAAGCAATGTAATACCGGTTCCAATAAACGGAAGCATATCAAGAAAGCCCACTATATATCCCCATAAAAAGGGCATCCCAAATCCCGCCCGCCAAAATACAACACTGCAGATGCCCCCGATCACGGACATAATCACAAACTGCGCCTTGATATAAGAGAAGATCATTTTAACAGTTTTGTCATATAATTGTCTGACCCGCGCAAACCAATGCTTCCCACGCCAAAGCGACACGATCTCGTCATAATCCTTTGCAAGAAGCACACTGAAAATATAGAAAACCGCCCAATAAATTCCAATTGCCGCAAGCACTGCGATCACATCTCCGGATATGACGATTGCCTTGGGAATCGCCTCATCGCTGATCTGCTCTCCGATACTGCGCGCGACTGTCATGATCTTTTCTTCCAGCAAGACCGCATCGATCCCAAGCGGTCGTTCCAGATAACAGCAGCAGGTACGCAGAAAAACGCCGCACTGGACACGTAAGATCCCAAAGTTTGCCATACATGCCCGCACACATTCCGCTGCCGCACGATATAAAACGAGGATCAGCACGATCGGCAGCGCGCCGATTACAGACAGCAGCAATGCCGCCAGCACACTCTTCATACCGCGACGCCTGCCGGAGAGCTTTCGGATCAGCGGCATTGCCCAGCGTACAAAGAGAACGGACAATCCAAACGGCAGCACCAGCATCAGCGCATACTTCATAAACAGGTAGACCCCTGCGGAGATCAGCACTACCCGGACAATACGTCTTTTATTCCATTCCTGCCTTAAATCCTCAAAAAAATTTCCCATACGCACTCCGTTCTTTCGGAATATAGTATGGGAAAAAAGCTATGTTTTATGAAATTGCGGCGTGGTACTAAAATCCATTTCTTTTCCATTTTGCGGATGAATAAAACTCAGCCGTTCTGCGCAAAGCGCCACATTTTTTAGCCCCAGCGCTGCCGCTGACTCTTGTGCCCTCTCATCCCCGTACCTCCGGTCACCCACAAGCGGATGCCCTGCACGCGAAAACTGTATCCGTATCTGATGAAAGCGTCCGGTTTTCAAGCAGATACGCACATCACTGACATCCATGTCAGGATTGTATGTTTCAATCCTGTAAGAGAGTTCCGCATGCTTCGTCACACCGTTTTCTTTTTTTGCGATCTGATCAATCAATACGCCTTCCGTTTCAGGCATTTCTCCACAGATAAGCGCCCGGTAATACTTGTTCATCACATCATCTTGCATCTGTGCTCCCAGTTTCGCCGCCGCACTGCGGTTTTTGGCAAACACAAGAATCCCCTCAACCGGCTGGTCCAGACGATGGACCACATACAGACCGCCGCCATGCAGATATCCCCTTAGCTCACTCTCCATGTCCATCTGCGATGCACGCGCACTCTGCACTGCAAACCCCGCAGGTTTATAGCAGACAAGAATATCCTGATCTTCATATAATATCACAGATTTCAATCCAAAATCCTGCTCTTTCCTGTTAATATGCGTTGCTATAAGTAAAAATCTGATACAAAAGAATCGCCAAGCATAATACAAAAAGAATCGCCTTGGCGATTCTTATGAAAATGATTAGCGTTTCTTAGGATGGGTTCTTTCCATCCCCCGAGAAGAACGCTTCTTTTGCGTTCTTCGGCGCGAAGTTTTAGAATTTCTTAGCCGGACTTGTTTCGGCTTAGAAATTCTCTTCGCGCTTTAGACCTTAAACCGATAACCGACTCCCCAGATTGTCTCAATATATTGAGGCTTTGAGGTATCATATTCCAGCTTTTCGCGTATTTTTTTGATATGAACCGTGACGGTCGCGATATCGCCAACCGAATCCATATCCCATATCTCACGAAACAGTTCCTCCTTCGTGAACACATGATTCGGGTTCTCCGCCAAAAATGTCAGCAGATCAAATTCCTTCGTGGTGAAAACACGCTCCTCGCCATCCACATAGACGCGCCTCGCAGTCTTATCGATCTTCAGCCCCCTGATCTCCACGATATCATTCTGTTTCTGTCCAAAACCGACAAGCCTGTCATATCTTGACAGATGCGCTTTGACACGCGCCACCAGTTCACTTGGGCTAAACGGTTTTGTCATATAATCATCCGCACCAAGTCCAAGCCCCCGGATCTTATCGATATCATCTTTTTTCGCGGACACCATCAGGATCGGAATGTTCTTTTCCTCCCGAATCCGCCGGCAGACCTCAAAGCCATCCACCCCCGGCAGCATCAGATCAAGAATAACGAGCGCATACTCCTCAGACAGCGCTTTCCGAAGCCCCTCATCCCCGTCGTTGGCAATCTCCACCTGAAACTCTGACAGCTCCAAATAGTCTTTTTCGAGATCGGCTATCTCCTTTTCATCCTCAACAATCAAAATCCGGCTCATTCCATTTCCTCCAGTTCTCTATTCCGATATTCCTATTTCATGCATTGATCCTTCTGCTTCCATTTACACGTTCACTTTGGTCTTATTTGTTCCCCTCATGTTTTCCTTCCGGCTCCCTTTTCATGTCTCATTTACTTCATTCTGCACTGCATCCGGATTCTCTACAAATTTGCGAAGCACAAAATGCATACAGGTGCCTTCGCCCTCTTTGCTTGTTGCCCAAATATAACCGCCATGATCTTCAATGATCTTTTTGACAATAGAAAGTCCGATCCCGCTTCCGCCCTGCGACGAATTACGGGAAGCATCCGTACGGTAAAACCGCTCAAAAATTCTCCCGATCTCCTTGGCAGAAACCCCTTTTCCATTGTCTTCCAATTCCACGCGGATCGAATCGATCTCATCCAGTATCCGAATATCGATCGTACCATTGGTGCGGTTCATATACTTCACACTGTTACCTACGATATTATTGATCACCCGCTTCATTTGTTCCGGATCAGCAATGACAACGGTATCCGGAGGCGTCATATTCGAATAATTCAGGCGGATGTTCTGCCCTTCCAGATCAAGCCCGACCTCTTCCACACAATCATTAAAATAATCCGCCACGTTCAATTTATGAAAGTGATACGGTATCCTGTTCGAGTCAATTCCGGAATAGATCGTCAGTTCGTTGATCAGGCGGTTCATATCATTTGCCTTATTATAGATCGTCTTAATATAACGGTCCATTTTTTCCGGCGTATCCGCAACGCCGTCCATGATACCTTCCACATATCCTTTAATGGATGTGATCGGCGTTTTTAAGTCATGGGAAATGTTGCTGATCAGTTCCCTGTTCTGTTTATCCGCCTGCATCTGCTCCTCCGCAGATTCTTTCAGACGCAGACGCATCTGATTATAATTCTCATACAGATCGGAGATCTCGCCTTTGACGCCTGTAGATAATACATAGTCAAAATCCCCGTCCGCGATCCGCTGCATGGCGATATTAAATTCCGACAGCGGCGTAAACGCTCCTTCCCTGATCCACCGTGTCAAAAAAATACTGGTCACGACCAATACCAGAATGATCAGCAGCACCAATGAAAAAAGCAGCCCCTTTGAAAGAAAATCCCGTACCCGCGTTACGATATAAAGGTTTCCCTCGCTCGCGCCGGACACTTCAAAGGAAATCTGTTTGATCAGAAGCCGCCGCCCGTCGAGATAATAGCCGTTGCCGCCGAGCGCCACATTCTGGTCAAGCTCATTTACAATTTCCTGTCCCTCAACATCAGCATCTGAAAAATGATAATAATTGGCGCCGTCCACATAAACGAAAAGTCCTGACGCTTTCTGTTTAAGCCGTTCGCCGACTCCGTCAAGATAAGTTTTATCAAGTAATTTTTCCGGTTCTTCCTCTGCCAAAATGGATAATTCCCGATATTCTTCGTCCGTCAACTCACTGAACGCTTCTACCGGATTAGAGATCAGCGACACACTCACCGCATTCATACCATACTGGTTTTGAAATGTGCCCGCCATCATAAGATGCGTAATACCATAGATCAGTCCAATCAGCAGCACAGGCAGCAGGATCATTGCAATAAAAGTGATCTGCAATCTCGTTTTTAGCTTCATCCGTACCTCCCGTCCGCCTTTATCTTACGCCCGTTTCTATTTTTTTATTATAGTACACTCTACAGACAGTTTCCATAAACACTTGCCGAATTATTATAAAAAAAATATTAAATCAGCCATGAATTTCCTATTGAAATGTTTCTTTCCGTCAGCCCCCGCTTCTATGTAGATTACAAACGCAGATTGCAAACATAAGTTATTTGTAAAGGATGAAGCATGGGGAAATATGCATTTATATGAGAGATTTTTTGAAGCAGAATTGATTGAAAATAGAAGAACCTTTTATTTGTCTTTTGAGGGCAGCAATCAATAAAATGGCTTCGTACATAGTGTGATTATGCGGCTTTTGTATAATCAATAATGGCAATTTCCTGCATAATCTGTTTCGCGATATCAACAAGATTTTCAAGCTGTTTGGCAACTTCATCGGAATAATATTTCTCTCCATACTGTCCACATTCCTCACAAGGAACATTTTTAACGATGATGATACAATGTTTATAATTAACTACATACGTTGCGACAGATGGAATGGCAGTTTTGCATTAACAATACATACACATGATTATTGCCCCTCGCATATCCCAAAATAAGACACCGGGGTTTAGAAAATCATCCGGGTAGTCCTCTATGATTTCTCCTGTTTGTAAACAGGACTCCACATCATTTCTGCCGGAAATAAAACCGGCGGCTGTGGTAAACATCATATTCATCCCGCTTGATAAACCAAGATAATGTACTATACCGAAAAGGGAGAGGAACCCACACTTCTGTTCCTCTCCCCGCACTCCAGGATATGCTATTTCTCACTTGCAAAATGTCTCCTCAGGAGTCCTGCCTTAACCGAAATATCTCTCTAACAGTCTGACAAATGCAAAAGCATTTGCTCTCGCCTTAACTAAAGTATCTCTTCAATAGTCCGGCAAATGCAAAAGCATTTGCTCTCACCTTAACCGAAGTATCTCTTCAATAGTCCGGCAAATGCAAAAGCATCTGCTCTCGCCTTAACCGAAGTATCTCTTCAATAGTCCGGCAAATGCAAAAGCATTTGCTCTCGCCTTAACCGAAGTATCTCTTCAATAGTCCGGCAAATGCTTTGCCGTGTCTTGCCTCATCCCTTGCCATTTCATGAACGGTATCATGGATCGCATCAAGATTTGCCGCTTTCGCACGTTTTGCAAGATCGGTCTTGCCTGCAGTCGCGCCGTTCTCTGCCTCCACACGCATCTGCAGATTCTTCTTTGTGGAATCCGTTACCACTTCACCGAGCAGCTCGGCAAACTTAGCAGCATGCTCCGCTTCCTCCCATGCTGCTTTCTCGTAATACAAACCAATTTCAGGATAGCCCTCACGATGTGCGACTCTCGCCATTGCAAGATACATACCAACCTCAGAGCACTCGCCGTTGAAGTTTGCCCTCAAATCAGCAATGATATCCTCGGAAACACCCTGTGCAACGCCAACCACGTGCTCTGCTGCCCATGTCATCTCGTCACCCTGCGCAACAAACTTGTCAGCCGGTGCCTTACATACCGGGCATACCTCCGGTGCCTTGTCGCCTTCATACACATAACCACATACGGAACATACAAATTTCATAGCTTTTTCTCCTTTTCCTGTTATCATTATTTTGATATGGGCATGTACCCATGATCATTCTCTTTATGGCGGCAATGCCGCGCGTTGTCATATCTATAAGAGCCGGATTTCCCGTGCTGACGCGTCCCTTCAGCCCACACTCTGTGTCCCCTCCGCGCTGCAATCCCCGCAGACGCCGTAAAAGTAAGTGATATGCCCCGCGATCTGTCCGTCGAATCCAACTCCGGCAAGCTCATTGATCCGCTCTATACTCTCCATCTGCAGATCGATCACCCTGCCGCATTTCTGGCAGACAAAATGATAATGCTCCGACGTATCCGCATCAAAATGATCCTGACCGTCTCCCAAATGCAGCCGCTGGATCTCACCCATATCGGCAAGCAGGGTCAGATTCCGGTATACCGTTCCGAGACTGATATTGGGATATATCCTGCTCACATTTGCATAGACAACGTCTGCCGTCGGATGATCTTTTCTCGTACAGAGAAATTCCTTGATCGCCTCCCGCTGTCTGCTGTATTTTAACGCCATTCTATTGTCCTTTCTCAAAATCAGTAATGATTACTGTTTTATTATATCTATTTTTGATACAATGTCAATAGCCTTTTGTAAAAAAGAATTTTTCGTGCTATACTGATGCCTAGATATCAATTTAGATCAGCGGATCGTGGGATGACAACGCTTTTCGCACCCCTTTTATTATGAAGAACGGAGGATTTTCTATGGAAAAAATAACCAGTTTTACGATCGATCACTTAAAGCTAGTGCCAGGCGTTTATGTATCGCGCAAAGATCATGTCGGCAATGAAACCATCACCACCTTTGACCTTCGCATGACTTCGCCAAATGACGAGCCTGTCATGAATACAGCAGAAGTCCATACGATCGAACACCTTGGTGCAACCTTCCTGCGCAACCACAAAGAATACAAAGGCAAAGTCGTCTACTTTGGTCCCATGGGATGCCGGACGGGTTTCTATCTCCTTATTGCCGGTGATCTTTCTTCCAAAGACATCATGCCTCTCATGATTGAAATGTATGAATTTATCCGTGATTTCAAGGGCGAAGTTCCGGGGGCGAGCCCAAAAGACTGCGGCAATTATCTCGATATGAACCTCGGCATGGCGAACTATCTTGCCGCACGGTATCTCGATCAGATCCTTTACCAGATCGATGACGCGCACCTGATCTATCCGCAATAATACTCGCAATAAAGGAACTTATGAATATTTCATATCACACACAAGAAAGGAAATCAAACAGATGAAAATAGGAATTATCGGAGCAATGGATTTGGAGATCGCCACACTCAAAGAAAAAATGACGGTTATGTCAGCAAAAACCGTTGCCTCCATGGAATTTTTTGACGGCACCCTAAACGATACCCCGGTCGTGATCGTGAAATGCGGGATCGGCAAGGTCAACGCAGGTATCTGCGTTCAGATTCTCCACGATCTTTTTTCTGTCACTCATGTCATAAATACAGGTGTCGCAGGCTCCCTGCGCGCTGAGATCAACATCGGGGATATCGTCGTTTCCACAGATGCGCTTCAGCATGATATGGATGTGACCGTGTTCGGCTACCAGACCGGACAGATTCCCCAGATTCCGGTTTTTTCCTTTGAGGCGGACAAAACGCTTTGCGACACAGCCGAATCACTCTGCCGGAAAGTCAATCCCGACATTCAGGTATTCCGCGGCCGCGTTGTCAGTGGCGACCAGTTTATCTCCTCCAAAGAGAGAAAAGAGTTTCTTATTCAAACGTTTGACGCCTGCTGCACCGAAATGGAAGGCGCCGCGATCGCGCAGGCAGCATACTTAAACGGACTCCCATTCGTCATCATCCGCGCTATATCCGATAAGGCGGATGACAGCGCACAAATGGATTATCCCACCTTCGAGCACGGCGCTGCCCTGCATTCCGCAAAACTTGTGGAATCCATGCTGAAAAGTCTTTAATCCTCTGCTTTTCGCTCTTCTACGGGACTTAAAATTAAAGAAGCTCTCTTCATTTTAGGGGTTGGCATTTTCATTTTATATGGTATACTTATAGGGCAATGGTTTTTTAGCACGTTGAAGCGTTACACTTTAACGTGCGATTGACTTTGGACAGTCCGCACTCTCTAAACAACGCTGTCTTATGGTATCACCAGTAGAAAGGAAGGTTCCATTACTATGAAAGAAATTGCAAAACTCCTTGATTTTCGCCCGGAAATCCGCGTACTCGACGCAACCCTGCGCGACGGCGGTCTTGTCAACAACTTCTTCTTTACAGACGAATTTGTAAAAGACCTCTACCGCGCTAACATCAGAGCGGGAGTCGATTATATGGAGTTTGGTTATAAAGCATCTGCCGAAATGTTTCATGAATCCGACTTTGGCAAGTGGAAATTCTGCAAGGAAGATGATATCCGTGAAATTGTCGGGGACAATGACAGCGACCTGAAAATTTCTGTCATGGCAGATGTCGGCCGCTGCGATTATAAGCGCGACATCGTTAACCGCTCGGAAAGCGCGATCGATATGATCCGTGTTGCAACCTATATCCACCAGATTCCCGCTGCCGTTGACATGATTGAGGATGCCAGCCGCAAAGGTTATGAAACGACTTGTAACATCATGGCGATCTCAACGAGCGGTGAGCAGGACTGGAGAGCTGCGCTTGAGATCATCGCGCGCTCCAGTGTGGATGCGATCTATATTGTGGACAGTTATGGTTCCCTCTATCCGGAACAGATTGCGCGCATTTGTGATCTTTATATGGAAATCGGCGCCAAATACGGAAAAGAGATCGGCATCCATGCGCATAATAACCAGCAGCTTGCTTTTGCCAACACGATCGAAGCAGTTGGCGACGGCGTCAATTATTTAGACGCTACCTACGGCTGCCTCGGCAGGGGTGCGGGCAACTGCGCAATGGAACTTCTGCTCGGCTTTTTGAAAAATCCGAAATACAATCTGTATCCTGCGCTTCAGTTTATTGAGAAGCATATCACAAAGCTGAAAGCCGAAGGTCTGCTCTGGGGGTATGACGTCCCCTATATGCTGACGGGGATCTTAAACCAGCACCCGCGCTCGGCAATTGCCTACACAGGTGAAAAAAGAACGGATTACACAGAATTCTATAACATGCTGACCGGAAAAGATTGAAAAGCGCTTCATGAAATAAAAATAGCAGGAAAAGTTGCTGGTAAATGGAAATACCAGCAACTTTTTGTAAATAACCCCATAAATACAGCCATGTTCAATCGTATCATTATATGAAACCAATGAAACAATCTTTGTTTCACTTGAACAGGAACACATCAAAATATACAACCTGACGGGGAGGGTGATTATGAAAAAACGATTATTCTGTGCAGCAATAGCATCCGTACTGATTTTATCCGGCTGTGGATCAGGTCAAAAAAGTGAAGAACCTCTGTTCAACGGTTCTGTCACAAACATGACCCAGGCAGACTCCGCCGCGGCGGAATCGGGCGGTTTTGCGGACTATGACTACGCGCTTGACGCCTCTGAGGAGGCTTATCCGGAATTTGAACCGGAATCGGCAGAAACACCGGCATCCTCCGCTTCCTCCAACAGCAGTCAGACCTCTTCCGGTCTGAGTGCAGACGAAATCGACCGTGAGATGCTGGTATACTCCTGTACCATGAGCGTCGACACACTTGATTTTACCGCCGCTGTGAACGGCTTGAAGGTTCTGATCGACCAGTACGGCGGTTTTATTGAAATGGAAAACTTTGACGACGGCGGTTCATACGGCAAATGGTATACCGAATCGGAAGAAAAATGGCAGTCCTATAGAGCTACTTTGCGGATTCCGAGCAGAAATTATGACATTTTCTGTAACTCCGCCGGTGAGCTGGGCGATCTGCGGAGCAAAAACGCCTCCGTACAAAATTTAAGCAGTGAATATCGCGATCTCTCCACTTCTCTTGAGATATACGAAGCCAAAGAAGAACGCTACATAGCAATGCTTGCAGGAATTACCGAGGACGAATACGCTGTCGCCATTGAGCGGGAACTGACAGACATCCAGATTGAAATCGCGAGGATCAAAAGCCGTATGAACAAAATCAATACGGATGTAACCTATTCCTATGTTTATATCACCATCAATGAGGTAAAAGAATATGTCTCCGAACCGGTAAAAACCGACACGTTTGCGGACCGCCTCTTGAAAACCGTCAGCGATACAGGACGCGGCTTTGTGGAATTTTTGGAATTAACACTATTCCTCATCATCCGGCTGATTCCCTATGTGATCTTAATCGCAGTCCTGATCATCGTGATCCTCCTGCTTACCAAAAAACGCAGGTCCCGTAAGGCACGGTTTTATCAGACTTCCGCCGCGCAGGGCGGCATGCAGGCAGTGCAGAATGCACAGACGACTCCGGTCATGCAGCCTATGCAGTTCTCGCAGGATGCCCGGACTGCACAGACGGATCACAATATGCAGGCTGCACCGGGCTTACAATCCCAGGATGCACAGACAGTTCAGACTGCCCAAAACACGCAGGACGCCCACGGAACACAGAATGCCTCTCAGGGCACTCAGCAGGATGACAGCACAAATGTGCCCACGAATGAGCCGCCTTCGGAAACAAACTAGTTTCCGAAGCTCCGCTCCGGCTTAATGACCGGTATTCACGATATTTCTATCCTTACCGCTTAAAAATGCACGGATATTTTCTGTGACTTCACCGACCAGCCGCGTCCGCGACTCGATGCTGCCCCACGACATATGGGGCGTAATGATGAGCTTTGTGCTGTCCTTGATAAGAGACAGCGGGTTATCTGCCGTGATCGGTTCTTTTTCCAATACGTCCAATCCTGCCGCCGCGATGGTGTTTTCCATCAGCGCAGTATAAAGGTCGGCGTTGTTGACGACCGGGCCGCGTGCCACGTTGATCAATACCGCCGACTTTTTCATCTGCCTAAGCTCGTCGATTCCGATCAGATTCCGCGTCCTTTCGGAGAGCGGACAGTGCAGGGATAGTACATCACTTCTTGCAAGCAGTTCGGAAAGCTCCACTCGTTCATAGCTTGTACAGGTGCTTTTTCCCGATGCGGAATAAAAGATCACATGGCAGCCGAACGCCTGCGCGATCGCGGCAACACGGCTTCCGATATTGCCCATGCCGACAATGCCCCATGTCTTTTGATGCAGCTCCGTAAACGGCATATCAAAGTTAGAAAAGCGGTCCTGTGCCGCGTAAGCCCCCGACTTGACATAATTGTCATAAAAGCTCATCTTTTCGGTCAGCCAAAGCGCGAGTGTAAACGTATGCTGTGCGACCGCCTCCGTGCAGTAACCCGCCACATTAGCAACTTTAATGCCGCGCGATGCGCAGTAGTCTAAGTCCACATTATCAAAGCCTGTCGCAAACAGACAGATCAGCTTCACGTCCGGCGCGTCCGCTAACGTCTGCGCATTCAGCGGCGCTTTGTTCGCAATGATGATCTCCGCATCTTTTACACGCTCCGCCGTATTATGCGCAACCGTATTCGGATATTCCGTCACTTCACCAAATTCATGAAACACCCCTACCGGTACGTCCGTACCGACACTGTTTCTTTCCAAAATCACGATCTTCATCTTTATCCTCCGTTACTTATCTGCCATTAGAAACAAAACAGGGACAATAAGCTGTCCCTGTCCTGGCAATTTATAATCTTTTCAGAAGTGCTTCCCTCTGCTCCTCATACCCGGGTTTCCCAAGCAGCGCAAACATATTCTTCTTATAGCTTTCCACACCCGGCTGGTTGAACGGATTCACGCCAAGCAGATAGCCGCTGACGCCACAGGCAAATTCAAAGAAATAAAACAGTTGTCCAAGATAAAATTCGTTCACCTCAGGAACCGTCACCATCAGATTTGGTACCTGACCGTCGGTGTGCGCAAGAATCGTTCCATTCATAGCTGATTTGTTCACAAAGTCAACGGTCTTTCCCGCAAGATAGTTCAGTCCGTCCAGATCGACTTCCTCTTTACCGATCATGATCGTCGCACGGCTTGTCTCCACGTTGATGACTGTCTCAAACATGATGCGCGCGCCGTCCTGAATGAACTGCCCCATGGAATGCAGGTCCGTTGTCAGGTCAACGCTTGCCGGCAGAATACCCTTTTGGTCTTTACCCTCAGACTCACCGTAAAGCTGCTTCCACCACTCAGATACATAATGCACGGCGGGTTCATAATTTGCGAGGATTTCCACGTTCTTTCCCTTTTTTAACAGAATGTTGCGAAGGGCTGCATATTTTAAGGCGTCGTTTTCTTCATAAGGAAGCTCCAGCGCATTCTTTCTTCCGCTTGCTGCGCCTTCCATCAGTTTATCAATGTCCGCGCCCGATACTGCGATCGGCAGAAGCCCGACTGCGGTCAGCACGGAAAAACGTCCGCCGACATCATCCGGCACGACAAACGTCTCATAGCCTTCCTCATCCGCTACTTTCTTAAGCGCACCCTTTGCCTTATCGGTTGTCGCATAAATTCTCTTTGCTGCCCCGTCCTTGCCGTATTTCTTTTCCAGCAGTTCCTTGAACACACGGAATGCGATCGCCGGCTCCGTCGTTGTACCGGACTTCGAGATCATGTTAACTGAAAAATCGCGGTCCCCGATCACATCCATCAGATCTTTGATATACGTAGAACTGATGGAATTACCCACAAAGTAGATCTCCGGTGTTTTACGGATACTCTTATCCACCGTATTATAAAAGCTGTGACGCAAAAACTCAATTGCCGCTCTCGCACCGAGATAAGATCCGCCGATGCCGATGACCAGCAGCACCTCGGAATCATTTTTAATCTTTTCCGCCGCTTTTTTGATTCGGGCAAACTCCTCCTTGTCATAATCGACCGGCAGGTCGATCCATCCTAAGAAATCGTTGCCCGCACCGCTCTTTAATGTCAATGTTTCCTTCGCTGCGAGCGTCGGGTTTTTCATAAACTCCACCTCGTGCTCACTGATAAACGGCGCCGTTTTTGCATAATCAAATGTGACTTTTGTGCTCATGTCGTCTCACTCCTTTTGTCTCGATAATTTCCAATAACTTCCAAATAAAATCACAAAATCAGTGTAGCAAAGATACCTTTTTTTTGCAAGCCTTTTAGCCAACCTGTGATCCTGTGTCACTACAAGATATAACCATACCGTGATCCTGCGCAAAGCAGCCTTACGAGAGCAGATCCTTTAAGAGCTCCGCTAACTCCTCCTCTTTTTCTTTATCAAAATACGGCTTTCTATTCTCTGCTTCGTCCACCATGCCGCCCGTCCAGTCAAGTCCTTCCGGTTTATTCGGATTCTCCTTCGGCAGTTTTTCGAGTACCGGCATTCTCTTTCTGTCAAACTCTTCATCCGTATCCCACCTCGCCGTTTTTCGCGCGGATGACACCGTCTGCTCATAGCGCGTCCGTGCCGGCAGTTCTTCCTCCTCATAACGCGTCCGCGCCGACAGTTCTTCCTCCTCATGGCGCAGTCCTGATGATTCTTCCCGCTCTTTTGCCCGACCCTGGCGCCTGCCCGCCTCTTCCTTTGTATTTTCTTTTGCTTCCGGGTCATACTCCATGCCGGCCGCAAGCCTTACCAGCATATCGTTTTCCAGAAAATCGATCATATTTGTTTTTAACATACTCCGCCTTCCCGGAATGTCCACGATGGATAAAACAGAAAAATAGAAATACAGTCCGACTAATATGACCACATAATAGGGCAGAAGCGAAAAAAATGAGATTCCTTTGGCAAGCTCACGACAGATGCCGATTCCCCCGGACAGCACGGACAAAAACATAAACTGCCCGGACAGCCCGCGTATCATATTGAGAGAAAATCTGCCGATCTGAAGACGGTTCAAGAACTTTTCCACAAATACCGGCACATTTGTCACTCCGTTGTTGACCGTATAACAGGTCACAAATTTCTGCTTGAATTGTTTTAATATCCGGTTATCCGTGGTCTGCATATTTTCTGCCTCTTCCAGCATATGTTGATATAGTATCCCAATTAAAATCTGGCTTAAAACAGAAAGGACAAAAAATGTTATCATTAGTGCGATAAAAAAATCCATAGATAGAAATCTGATACGATCAGGCATATTACGACATCTCCTTTTTATCATTCATGGAATAGTATAAAGAATAAAGCATACAGGATTCAATACAAACGGGGCTGTAATTGATAGACAAATTTCGCACCTTTTGATATAATAGGCAACAAAGAAACGGTTCATATCCGCTTAAACAAAAAAATAAATGGAAAGTGCGCAATGAAACGCGTACAGATTGGAGAAGCTATGAAGTATACACCCAAGGGCGTCTGCTCTTCCGAGATCGACATTGAACTGGAAAACGGCGTAATCTCATCCGTCCGTTTTACGGGCGGCTGCAACGGTAATCTGCAGGGCATTTCAAGCCTCGTAAAAGGAATGGCTCCACAGGATGCGATCGAACGCTTAAAAGGTATCCGCTGCGGTATGAAATCTACTTCATGTCCGGATCAGCTTGCTCACGCATTAGAAACGATGCTTCAAAACTAAAATCTCTTTGGAGGCATGATTCATGAGACGGATCTTATTGACGGGCGGCGGAACAGCCGGACATGTTACACCCTGCATTGCGCTCTTGCCCTCTCTAATGAAAAAGAATTATGATATTCACTACATGGGTTCCTATGAGGGAATCGAAAAGCGTCTGATCGCCGATTTCGATATTCCCTATTACGGCATTTCTACCGGAAAATTTCGTCGTTATTTTGATCCCAAGAATTTTTCCGATCCGTTCCGCGTTATCGCAGGCTACTTTGAAGCAAAAAAACTCATCAAACAGATCAGGCCCGACGTCGTCTTTTCTAAGGGCGGCTTTGTCAGCGTCCCCGTCGTACGGGCTGCCGCTTCTCTTGGTATCCCCTGCGTGATCCATGAATCAGATATGACGCCCGGTCTTGCCAACAAGCTCTGTGTCGGCGCGGCAACCAAAATATGCTGTAATTTTCCGGAAACGCTAAAGGATCTTCCGGAAGGCAAGGCCATCTTAACCGGCTCCCCGATCCGCGAGGAACTCGCAAAAGGCAGCCGTATCGCAGGTCTTGACCTATGCGGTTTTTCTGCAAACAAACCCGTTATCATGGTTGTGGGCGGTTCACAGGGTTCTGCTGCCGTCAATGAAGCCGTGCGCTCGGCGCTGCCCGCACTTTTAGAGGACTTCCAGATCGTTCATCTGTGCGGAAAGGATAAGGTGGATAATCTGCTTTTGACAAAGCCGGGTTATAAGCAGTTCGAATATATCAAATCCGAAATGAAAGATATTTTTGCCATGTCGGATCTTGTCATTTCACGCGCCGGCGCTAATGCGATCTGCGAGCTGCTTTCACTGAAAAAACCGAACATTCTGATCCCTCTGCCCACTACGAGCAGCCGCGGAGACCAGATCTTAAACGCGCATTCGTTCGAAGCCCAGGGCTTCAGCATGGTGATCGAAGAAGAATATCTGGATAATGAAACACTCACGGATAAGGTACACGAGCTTTACTGCAACCGGCACATTTATATCGACGCCATGAGCAAAAGTTCGCAGACAGACTCCATTCATACCATCCTGAATCTGATAGAAGAAGTACAGGGGATCGAAGCATAGCTTCAATCCCCTGTTTTGATTCGTTTATGAGTTGTAAGAGTTCCGCAGGAACGGTACTCTCTTTGTTTCGCATTTGCAGAACTCTTTTTTTATTTATATAATTTATGAAAGAATCTGTGCTTTTACCGCATCAAGTTCTTCTGCTGACAGATTTCCAGGCTCCCACGCGATCGTCTGTCCGTCATTTCGATACCGCGGTATCAGATGGAGATGAAAATGGAATACGGTCTGCCCTGCACTCTCCCCATTATTCTGCACAAGCTGAAACCCATCGCAGCAAAGCTTTTCTTTCATATCTGCCGCCTGCCTTTTTGCAAGGCGCATGGCGTCCGCCGCAAGCTCATCCGGAAGTACGAATAAATTTGCATAGTGTTCTTTCGGCACGATCAGCGCATGTCCTTTCGATGCCGGAGCAAGATCCAAAAATATTCGGAACTGTTCATCCTCATAAATCGTCCTGCTTGGAATTTCACCGTTTGCGATCTTACAAAATATACAATTCTGATCTTTCATCGTTACAATCATGCTCCTCTCTCTACACGGTCTTCACCTGCGGACACAAATTCCGCACTTTCTTAGTCCTCTTCCCGCCGCAGCAGCCCCTACATCGTAAAATCAAACAACTGATCCAACGTCCGCAAAATCTTAAAGTCGCCCTTCATCTTCATGGAGCCGCCCATAAACGCTCTCTGAAACGTCATTCTTCCACTCACGATCTCATTCATCACATTATTATCCAGCTGTATATCCATATCGGCGTTATCCAATTCTCTGTATTCACAGATCAGTTCTGAATTCGTGACCTGTAAAATGAACGGTTTCTTCCTTCCTTCTATGCGGAAGCGATAGGAAGCGGCAAAGCCCGCAAGCGGTTGAAAATGCCTGCGAAAATCCTCAATATACGCTGTTGTGTCATCCGCATCGGTCTTATCAAGTTTTTCCCGAAACAGGCTGGTCAGTTCCTGAATATCCTCTTTCTGCTTCTTCACATAGCGGTCATCCGAAACATACTGCGACAGCTGCTCCGCCTCCTGCGGCGTTAGCGACATGTCCTTCGGTTGACAGACGCGCTGACGCACTGCCTGATTGCTCGCCGGAAAATCCGGCAGCTTTTGATTGATCGTCCGATACAGATTCTCCGCTTTTTTGTCGATCAGCCGATGATAGCCCTCATTCATTTCAAGTGAGACCGTATCTGCGATATAGCCGCAGATTCCGCTGCACGGGCGCCCTCCCAGCACTTCCCACGCATTAGACAGGTGAAGTTTTCCCTCTCCTTCCCCGTAGGTTGTCGCCATGACTACCGGACACATATAAATCTCACTGATCTTTTCCTTATCTCCATACAGCCAGCACGCATCCAAAAATTGCTGCATATAGCCGCCGATCCCATACCACTCTACTGTTGTCGCAAGAATGATCCCGTCTACATCCTTTAACGTCTGCGGCAGCGTCATGATCGTACTTCTCAGCTCATAGAGGTTAAACCGCTCAACATTCACATTCAGCTCTTTTAAGACCGCATCCATCCGGTTGATCACGAAAATAGTCGGGTCATCCACAAGCCCCCGCCCGCCGTAATAAATATGAATCCTCATTCTTTGTCCGTTCCTTTCTTGTCTAAATCCCATCGAACCGCTCATCGCTACCGATCTGCGTATGAGCAGACTTCCCTATAGAGAGTATAACTGCCAGCACAAATCCACACAGCAATCCTCCGATATGCGCCGCATTATCTATATTTTCCGCCGCCAGTCCACTGTATAACGAGTATGCGATGCATAGCAGGATCCTTGGAAACGTAACGCTCCGAAACCGCCCGCGGCCCGCGATCACAAGGAAAAGCAGCGCACCGATCAGACCATACACCGCTCCGCTTGCACCGATGGAGCCGGTCAGCCTTCCCGCCCACAGCTGATACCACATAGAGGCCGCTGCCGCACCGATACCTGACAACAGATATAAGAGCCCATAGCGAATGTGGCCAAAATGCTGCTCCAGCATCGTTCCAAGCGCATAGAGCATTAGCATATTTCCGAAAAGATGCCCGGTATCCGCATGCAGAAACATACATGTGATCATTCGGTAGAACTCGCCCCGCTCCATAACCGCCGCTCCGAGAAGTTCTCCACTATTATACAATACTTCCCCGCTCCATGTACATATCAAATATACAATGACGTTTACAGACACGAGCAGCCCCGTTACAAGCGGAAGATTCTGAAGCGTCTGCCTAAGGCTTCGCTGTCCCTCACCGCTTGCGGAAGCCCCGTTCCCTGTGACATGATCCCCGCCTTTCGCGCTGTGATTCCACGTATCCCCTGCACCGGATTCCTCTCTCTTTACGCTAAGGCTTCCTTCATATTCTGTAAGAAATTCTTCCAGTATTCCTTTTAGACCATAAAAGTCCTCCGCCTGATGCTCATAGACGAGCAGCCTGCTGCTCCGACTGTCAATAAGCCAAAGAAAATGCTCGTCTCCATACAGCGACAATGCCGTCTCGGGCTTATTTGTGATCATCAGACCCATTGTATGCAGTTCCCCCACACCGCGCCGCTCAAATACGTTGTGCATCTGCTCTTTGATATCATGGTATTGTTCCGGTAAAATACTGCCGTCAAGTTCCTCTATCACGATCAAAACATTTACGGACTGCATTTCCTGTCGGAAAAGAAACACCAGCCCCGGCACATTCGTCACCATCATCTGGTAACCCCTGCCCTGCATATATCCGGCTAACTGCTCTGTCATATGTTTTCCTGCCCCTGCTTTTCTTGTAATGATAAGCGTAGCATTTTAGCCGGATCGTGTCAAATGCAAAACCCCATAAAGAGTTTGCAAAAGAGTTTGCGGGGAGTTTGTAGAAGACAAACTCCCCGCAAACTCTTTTGTTCATATATAAAGGGATTATGAATCTTATGTTAAAATGCGTAACATTTCCCCTTTTTTTGTCGAAATGTGATACTTTTAATATAAGATGCAGAAGAAAGAAGTGTTTTGCCATGTTACGAACGTTTTTGTTTTATTTTCTCACACTCTTATATATGGAAACCGTCTATCACATTGGCTGTCTGGGGCTTGCGCCGGCAAACCCGCTGATCGCCATTCCCCTATGTACCGCGTTCGCCGGGCTCGCGGCATTATTCACGGGACTTTTTCACCGAAAGGGAAATCGCGCGGTTTTTTTCATCTTATTATCGCTTGCGTACCTGCTATTTGCTTTCCAGCTTGTTTATATGAGGATTTTTAAGCAGCCTCTTCTTTTGGCAGCCGTCACAAACGGCGGCAAAGACGCCTTGACAAATTATTGGCGCGAAGCATTTACCGGCATTGTCCACGCATCGGGTCTGCTGCTCGCGCTTGCCGTACCTTTTGCCATAGCAGGTATCCTGCTTAGAAAGCGCCGGTCAAAGGATGAGCGGTTTCTTCCTCTTGAACATCATCATAAAAGAGAATACCTGCTAAACGCCGGCATCACAGTTATCGGTCTGTGTTCCTATGTGCTAATCTGTGTGATCGGATTTTATGCACACACAGATTATTATGAAAATTACAGTGAATTTTACAACCCTCACGGAGTGGTCTCAACCTACGGTGTTATGCCCTCCGTGGTCAGAGATCTCTGTGGTGGTATCTTTCCCGAAACAGAAGACTCTCTTGAATCATGGGTCAGTCTTCCGGATCAGACTTCCACAGAAAGCTCCTCGGAGCATTCGGACATAACTGCTGTTGACGAGGCCGCCCATTCAACGGACGGCGGCTCCGTTATTGCAGGCAATCCCGCGTCTTCGGCAAAACCCGGTACAAACCCGTCAGTCGATGCAGATGCCACCGGGACACACACCAGCGGCGGCGATCCTGTCTCCGTCGGCAGCTCTTCCGAAACTTACACCGATGAACCGGAACCGTTAGACACCTCCCCAAACGTTCTGCCGATCGATTTTGAGCGTCTGACCGCAGAAGCCGGTTCCGAAGAGATCATCAAACTTGCAGAATATTTACAGAGCATGCCTGCAACAAACCGGAATGAATATACCGGCATGTTCCGGGGCTATAACCTCATTTACCTCACGGCGGAGGGCTTTTCCCCCTATGCGGTCGATGAAACGCTGACACCCACACTCTATAAGCTGATTCATTCAGGCTTCGTATTTGAGCAGTATTACGTCCCGCTATGGAGCACCTCTACAAGCGATGGAGAATATACAAACCTGACCGGCTTAATTCCCGATCAGCAGTTTTCCATGCGCAGGAGTTCGGAGATTGCAATGCCGTTTGCCCTGCCCTCCTTCTTTTCCCTAGAGGGTGCGCACAGCTATGCCTATCACAACAATACGCTCGACTATTATAAGCGTCACCTTTCCCACCCTAATCTCGGCTATAAATGGCAGGCAAGCAGCCTCGGAAATTTAGAGGAATCCGTCTGGGGCGGACAGATATTTGAGATGGAGAACGCAAATTACTGGCCGGCGTCCGATCTGGATATGATGAAGGCGACAATTCCCCAATATATCGGGGAAGACCGGTTCCATGTATATTATATGACCGTATCCGGCCATATGAATTATAGCTTCAGCGGCAATATGATGTCCTCCCTGCACCGCGAGGAAGTTGCCGGTCTGCCCTATTCCGGCGAAGGCCGCGCCTATATTGCATGTAACATAGAGCTTGACCGCGCTCTGGAGTATCTGATCAAAGAGCTGGACGCCGCCGGCAGGCTGTCAGACACGGTCATCTGCCTATCCGCCGATCATTACCCGTACGGTATGGAGATCAATCATCTGGAGGAACTCGCAGGAAAGCCTTTACGGAATACACTTGACATCTATCGCAATCATTTGATTCTTTGGAATAGTGAGATGGATACCGTCATCGTGGATAAACCAGCCTGCTCCCAGGACGTCCTTCCCACACTCTTAAACTTGTTTGGTTTCTCTTATGACTCTAGGCTATATGCAGGCAGAGATATCCTGTCGGACAGCGCGCCGCTTGTGATCTTCTCGGACCGCAGTTTTATCACAGACAGGGTTGCCTATCACAAAAGTACCGGACAAACGGACTGGTCGGATGCTTCAGCGCCCGATGAAGAATATCTGGAAGTCATAAAAAAGCAGGTCCGCAGTCTATACAGCTATACTGCTGGCATTTTGAACAACGACTTCTATCGCTACGTATTGGATGCGCTTCCGGAATCCTATCATCCATGCATCGATCCCGACTGGACCGCGCCGCACCCGGCTGAAGATACATCTGCAGTTTCGCCGCCTGAAAACATAAATACATCACGCTCTTTTTGAAGCAGTCTGCGCCCCGCACGTCTGATATAACAGGGCAGGATCCCTGCCGCGGCGCAGGCGCAGGCTCCTGCCGTGAGAAATGGCCACGCATTCTCCGGCAGGGAAAATGCGGCAAGGAATGACGCCGCTGCGATCGTTATACAGATACGTCGTACCGGCCACATCCCTTTATCCGCTTCCTCTTCTTCCCCGGAAAATCCTGTCTCCTCACGCTGTGTTCCGCTTTCCGTAAGCATGTCCTCCCCACGCTCTTCATCCTGCCCGCCCGTTCCCATATGCTCGATATATTCTATGCTTTCTTCCAAAAACACTGCCATACTGAAATTTTCTGCCTCCGTGTACTGAAAAAACTGCCCCGCGAGCGCCACAGCCGGATCCTCCCTATAATCAACATGTTCCATCAGAAATTTTGCAAGCTCCCTGATATGTTCCGTAAATGTGCCAGACAGCGACGGGGCATATACAAAATAGAACGCCTCTCCTGTCAAATTCCTGTATACATAAGCAGGATTCAATACCAGATTATCCTCTGAGAGCAAATACTCCCTTGCATGATCCAGACAACTTTTGACCGATACCAGCAGTGAAGCCAGTTCCTCATGACCGACCGGTTGTTTCTGATAGCAGCCGGACAACGGCTGCCGACCCGTAATATCATAGCAAAAAAGGATTTGTCCGTTTACGCACTTTTTCATAACACTTAAATATCCGTCGGGTCTGTTATCCGTAAGCATCATCTCTTCGTCGGCGCAATCGCTCTCACATACGCAGGTCAGATAGATTCTTCCCCCTTCCCGCACCCTCCTGAACTCCGTCTTATCTTGCATTTGCACGGTTGTCTGCTCCTCATCATCAATCCGTTCCTCATCGATCCATTCAACTTCAATCATATTCTTCTCCATAGTCCTCCTCCTGCAATAGCCGCTCCAATACACGGCATCTCCTGATAAACGTCACCGGACGATGCCTTTGCGCATAAGCCTCGCCTGAAAATGCATAGCTTTTCCACCGCTCAAAAATGATACTTGTTTCCATTACGGGAACGATGACTTCCCCGTTGTACCTGATCCGCACACCGTCCGCATCAACATTAAGCTCGCGCGCCACGGCAGGCAGAGCAATAAGCTGTCCTTCCTGCAGCAAAGTAAATACTGCGTCCGCCTCTGCATACAACTCCTCACTTCCCGTCTCCGGCTTCCCGGATGCGCGCAGCGCCGCCAGATATGCATCACCATACAGTACGCTTCTGTCGTATAAATATAGAGCCATATAGATGAGCAATAAGATCAAAAGCATCATTATCGGCATCAAAACTGCCATTTCGATCGTTGCACTCCCACGCATATCCTTTTGGATTCTTCCTACTCTTTCCACAAACATTCCTCCCAACCGTCAGACCGACCACAGCACATAGGCAAGCAGCAGCCCCGGCGCAAACGGAAACGCCGTTTGTCCCTCCTCTTTCACCGGAGTCGCAAAGATGTTCCTTCCACATTTCTTCCAATGACACGCTACATGCCATACCGCCGAAAAGGGAAGCGACAATACAAGCGCTGTCACAAACAGACCCATGCATCGCCCTGCACCCACCAGTACGCCTAATGCAAGCAGGATCCATGCATCCCCTTTTCCGATCTGTTCCCTGCTTCCGACGGCAATGCCCATTACAAACACCCCCGGAATCAGACCGGCAGCCCATTCCATTAAAACCGGCACTGTCTCCGGCGCTCCTGCCGCTCTCAGCACTATCCCCGCTCCCGCCGCAATCAGGCAGCTTTTTACGGAAATCATCCCCCAGCGCAGATCGCAATAGGCGCAATAGAATAGAAAGATCCCTGCTGTCAGCCACACTCCATCCCTCATATAATTTCCGCCATGCTCTCCGCAGCATGGTTCCATGCTCCCTAGCATGATTCCGTACCCCCAGCATGGTTCCGTGCCTCCTTCGGCATGATTCCTTTCCTCAGATTTTTTATCCCAATCCTCCACAGTTATGACAAGGTGTCCGTGAACCGACTTCAGACAGCGGAACCGCCATGACCGTTCTGCGCAGCGCCCTGCACGCCGCCGTTGTATGATAGCGCTCTCCGTCCACAGAAATATAAAAAACACCGCTCGTTCTGTGACCGCCGCACAGCTCGCACGCACTATAACTGCCGCCGTTTTCATTTAGCTCCCCGCCAATATGTTCCGCATCCGTCTGCCGGATCGACACATTGATGTGGTAACAGTTCCGCGAATTGTGATAGACTTCCCCATATTCCGTAACATATACGGTCTGTTCATGACCGTCCCCAAGCTCCGCGCCCGCAGCATTATCATACCCAGTCCATTTACGCAGGCAGACGCGGTTGACCATTCGAAAAGAAGTAAACCTCTCCGGCAAAAACAAAGCATCCATGCGATAATCCGCAATCATTGTAACCGTATCGCCTGTTAAAACTTCCGACTGCAGAAAAGAGATGCCATCCGCCCCGTTATGTATCCCCATATGCGCAATCTCTGCTTCTCCTACTGCATCTGTTACCTTGTCCCTCACATACGCCTGAGAAAAAATAACATCCCCCAGCACGGACTCCGGTAATCCGACTCCTTGCCCGATCTTTTCATATGCATAAGCATGCCGTGCAAGCGTAAGCCCGGTCTGATGCATTGCTGTCTGCATTTTTACATGAAACGTAATGTCATTGACTGCTGCAAATAAGTTCAATACGGCAAACAGAAACAGCGGCAGCACCATGGCTGCCTCAAGCGTCATGGATGCACGCCTTTTTCTATCATATCCGGAGGCATTGTGCGATACCCTCTTACCGCAGTAATTTTTCTGCCGAATTGGTTTGGGGGTACCATATCGGTCCAAGGAGCCGCAGACATGCGTCTTCTTGTAAAATGAATTGTGAGAGAATATACGCCGCATAACGCTGCGATGTACCCAGAGAGAGCTGATCCTTTTTTTGCTTAGTTTACAGTTTCTTTTTTGCTCCGGTAAAAAGGGCATCGCACAACACCTCCTATCTGTTCAGATAACTATACTGCGCCGCCAGATTAAAATACTCGCCAAACCCTCCGCTGATACTGAATTCCGCCCTCAGGGCATCCATACAGCCATCCATGCGAAAATGTTCGTCCCCCGGCAGTGTGCGCAGATTCATTTCGATCACGTCCATGCAGCGAAGCGTTTTTATATCTTCTTTTTCCAATAATAGAAGCAGACGCAGATAATCTTCATAGGAAAGCCCGTCCTCCTCCCTGTCGTCCGCCGAACCTAGATGACCCAGGTAATCAAGCATATGTTCCAGGGATAAACGCCATGTTTCCCGGCTTTTGAGAAGCGGCACCGACTTCCCCGAAAAAAGCCGCCTGACATCGAGCACGCTTTCCGCATAAGCCCACGCCAATAAAATGGAATGTTTGATCAACGGCTGCAGGCTCGGTTCAAGCGATACAATTGCCAGTCCCCATGCCATCGCATCCGCTTCCGCCACCTTGACACGGTCAGAATAAAGATACACCGCGTTCGCCGCTTCCCTAAAAAGAATGAGGCGTCCAGCCACCCAGCGTAAGTTTTCGATATCGCTGTTCTTTCCCGCGAGAATATATTCCAATTCGTATTGAAGCGCGCCCTCCATAGACGGTTTTCTGTAATTTCCGCATTTCTCCATCAGATATTCCCCGAAAAGCACTTCATCTACAAAGGAAAATGACTCTCCCCCGCATGCAGGTCCGGTTCCTGTATTCAGCGTACGTGAACTGACATAATTGTCAGAATTGATCGTCTGTCCGGAAAGCCTGTCCTGCTCAGCTACAAGATACAAAATTCCCTGAAACCGTCCCTCGTTTACGCTGTCTGCAGGATTGTCCACGTTCACTTTAACAAAACTGCCGTCCTCAAGCTGCTGCTCCGGAAGCGGCGTCCCGTCGATCTGCGCCTGAATCTCCTCCGTCTCGCGCTCTACGTCGCGTACGTCTAATCCGTTACCATATACGGTATCCATCTGCATTTGTATCTCTTCGACCAATCCGAGCCCTGCTCTCTCTCTCATATAGGAAACCGCCTGATATTTTACATCCCTGCCTGCACAGTCCGTGGCAAGCGCAGCCTGCGTGATCGATACCCCCTCCAAATGCATATTTAGAAAATCCCGTCCGTTCCAAACCGGGACGTCTCCCACAGAAAGATTTGCCGATACATAATCCCACAGATGCGCTTCCGTCAGGTGATAGGACGGCTGTTCCCTTCCGTATGAGGAATCGATAAAAAACAGATCATACCGCTCCAAAAGCCCCCGGTGATATTCCGCAAAAATCGAATCCATTCCCATAGAGACCGCACATTCGGCTTCAACCCCAACCGCATAAAAGCGCACGGCCTCCACACATGCCGACACCAATGTCACAAACAACAGCAGCATGGAAGTAAGGAATACCGTTATCCCGCCCTTCCTCATCACATACCCCCAGTCTGCTGCGTGATTTTACCAAAAAGAGAATTGACGATCTGCGTGATCTGATCCTTAAAGATAATAACAAGTCCAACCAATACCACAATGATCAGAATGATCTCGACCGTTCCCATCCCCCGGTTATTATGACAAAATCCCGCATCATTTTCCTCTTCATTTTCCCATTCATTTTCCTCTTCGTTTTCCACCCCGCATTCCATCAGGCAGACTCCGCGCACACGCATGCCGGACCCCGCTGTTTCCTCCTCTTGCACGCCTGCCGCGCGCTCCGCCTCAAATTCATCATAGATGACTTCTCCTGCATTCCTATTCATTTTCTCCATAGTTCCTTCTCCTTTCGGTTTTGTTCTAATTTCAGGCAATTGCGAAACACCCATTAATAATGATATTTACACAATCCAAACACTTAATTTGGGTGTTTCGCAAATGTCCGCTGTTCTAGTTTCATGCATTCCGGCACTTTACATCGTAAAAGACCAAAATGCCGGGATCATGATGATCACCATAACGATCACGAGCATGATCATCATCGGCAGCAGCAACTTTGTTCCTGCTTCTTCTCCAAGCCGCCTTGCATTCCTCTTTCGTTCCTCCAGCGCATCTAACGCTTCTGCCTTTAACAAAATAAGCAGTCCGGCTGTTCCTTTTTTCAGATTTTGGGAAAGAAGCATGCACAGCCTGACATAATGCGGTTCCCCACAGCGTCTGCCAAGGCGATAATACGCTTTTGCCTCCGGAATGCCGCTATTCAGTTCATGACATACAATGGCGACCTCCTCATAGATCTGCTCTTTATTCTCTATCCTTAAAAAGGCTTTCCTCTGTTTTCTTCCATAAGGTTTTCTCCGTTTCATCCTGCGCTCTTCATAGTCGCCGGCCATTTTCTGCATGGCACCGCGTATTGTCATTCCGGCGCTCATAAGGAGCACCAGACGGCTGACAAATTCAGGATACTCCGCCAAAAGGCGCTGCCTTCGTTCACGGATCTGCTTTTTCAGATCACTGTCAAATGCCAGATACACTCCGGCGGCAAGCGCCAGTGTGAGCATTAAGATCACAAGGCTGTTGTCCTTTGTTCTGCGTATCCATACAACCCTGTTTCCGTCAACCTCCTGCGGCAGCGTAAAGGTCTCCATTGTCCGGTTCTCTTCCTCCTTCTCCTGCAATGCCTGTCTGAGAGACTTAAGAAGCGGATCCTCCTGCGTCTGCTGACCCCTGCACAGGCGGACATAAAATCGTTCCTCCGCTTCATAACCCTGACAGGACAGTCTGGCCGTCAGCATACAAAGCTCTCCCTCCTCCGGAATATCCATCGCCTGAATTTCCCCCCTGCTGTCTATCAATCCATAGTCACTGCTGCTCCAGCTAATTGTGACAGGATTGTCATTCATCTGTCTGATCAGATTAAGCGGTCTTACCACATGGTCAATATCCTCATTTTCTCCCAGAATGATTTCCGGAAGCTGATCCCTGATCTCTTCCATATAGGCGTCGATCTGCTCCTTCGCATACTCTTTTCCTTTTACGGTAACAGGAACCGTTTCTTCCCGCCTGCCATTGACGGTTTCCAGCTGTGCGGTCAAAGTCACGGTCTGCGCGGAACCGTAACCGCCGCGTATGATATGCTCCACGTCCCGTCGGTCCTGCCGGCTGCTTACACACATGCCAAGCGACAACAGCGTGCCTGCCGCAACGATCAGCAGCGCATAGGCGAGCTTGTCCCTCCGATAGCAGAAACGGGCATTTTCCGCACCGCCGGGATACCACCTGTTTAATTCCTCCTCCATGTGCATATCCGTTTTTGCGAATACTGACCGCCGCTTTACTGACAGCGTTCCGATCAGCAGCGCCGCCATCTGCATAAAACACCTCGGCGGCTTCCTTCCTCCCGCCCTTACACCCGTTACGGACTGACCGCGTGAGAAAAGGAAAAGAGTCAAATAACCTGTTAAAATCACAAGACATATCCGTATGCTCATCGTTATCCTTCAAACCTCCACTGACATGATTTTTTCGGACAGTAAAACAGCCGTCAGATACACCGCAAGGCAGATCGTCATTACAAGAATGCCTGGCGGATTATGATAGAGACACTTGAAAAAGCCGGGTGAAGTCACATCGATGTACAGGATGATCGCGCATGGTATCACGTCCATCAGCCGTCCTTCTAACCGTTTTGCCGCCATGACGGTCTCAATCTCCTTTTTTGTGTCAAGCTTGTCACAAATGGTATCTCCACAGGACTTTAGGATTTCCGTCAGGTTTCCTCCCGTTCGTTTGGCGATTCCAAACAGCTCACCAAATTCAGTAATATCTTCCGAACCGCTTCGGAGTGCAAATTCCTCCATCAGTTCCTCCGGCGTCCGGTTATTCCGCACACCCTGTACGATGCGGGAAAATTCCCGCGTGATCAGACCGTCCTGTCCATACATCTGTATCATATCTCCGAGTGTTTCCCGAATCGCATTTTCAACAGAATAGCCAGCCTGCAGTGCCGCAGTCATTGCCTGCAGCGCATCCTTAAACTGCTGCTCCAGACATTGCCTGCGCACACGCTTTTTTCTGCCCTGTTCTAACCGGTATACAGAAATCATCAGCGGGGACAGGATCAGCACCGCATAGAGAGAACGGTAAAATAAATAGGCGATCACCATAATCAGTACCCCCGCATACATCATGCATACTGCGCTCTCCCTCGGGCTGAACCGATACTCACGATAATCCGGCAGCGCAGAGTTTCTCCGTATGGTATAATTCCGCTCGTTTCCTGAGCACTCCGACAATTCTTTTTTGATCATCTTCACCTTCCTCTTCAAACTGATACAGCGGCTGCGTGCAGATCGCGCCGTTCTCACAACCGATCACCTCCGTGATCTCCAACACTCTGCGTGACTTATCCCGCAGTCTCCCTAAATGCACGATCACATCCAAACCTGATGCAATCTGCCCGCGGATAGCCGCAAGCGGCAGTTCCATTCCCATCAACACCATCGTCTCTAAGCGGTACAGCATGTCCGACGCACTGTTTGCATGCCCGGTTGAGAGCGAACCGTCATGCCCGGTATTCAGACATTGCAACATATCAACCGCCTCGCCTCCCCGCACCTCGCCGATAATCAGCCTGTCAGGGCGCATCCGCAGGGACGCTCTGATCAGATCGCGGATCGTAATTTCACGACATCCCTCCACATTCGCATTTCGCGTCTCCATCCGCACCAGATTCGGAAGCGTGGTAAACTGCAATTCTGCACTGTCCTCAATCGTGATCACGCGCTCCCCCGCCGGAATATACCCGGAAAGCGCGTTGAGAAACGTTGTTTTTCCAGAACCGGTTCCGCCGCTGATAAAAATGTTATAGCCCGCCCTTACAAGTTTCCCCAGCAGTTCTGCCGCCTCACCGCTGATCGATCCGATCCGCAGCAGATCTTCCATCTGCATCGGGCGCTTTGGAAACCGCCGTATCGTCAGAATAGGACCGTTTAACGCAACCGGCGCAAGCACGACGTGCACACGTGCTCCGTTTTCCAGTCTCGCGTCCACGATCGGCGACGCTTCGTTGACCACGCGGTTACAGGAGGCGACGATCTGCTGTATGACATTTTCAAGTTTTTCTGCCGATTCAAACCGGTCATGGGCGCGGAACAGAACTCCGTCCTTTTCCACAAAAATCGCATCCGGTCCGTTCACCATGATCTCCGTAACCGACTCGTCGTCAATCAATTCCTGCAAAAAATCAAGCTTCCGGATCGCCAGAAAAATATCCTTGGCAAGTCTTCGCTTCTGCGACAGGCTGATGAAGCAATCTTGTGACGCCTCTAAGATGCAGCGTTCGATCAGTCCGGTCACTTCCTCATCCGTTAACTCCTGTGTCATGTCCATTTGCGACAATACACGTTCTCTGATTTCGATCTGCAGCTTTTTTGCTGCCGCATCCCCGCCCGGTCCTTCTTCCCGTTTTTTATGCTCCAACCCCAAAATCCTCCTTTGCAATGCCGCGGACGTAACCAGCCAGCTCACTGTACAGAAGCCTTTCAAAGTTCATCTCTGTGAACTGTACGCTCGGCAGGCGTTTCTTTTTTGTTTTTGCGCGGATACCGTCATAATCCATAAGCATCAGGAGCTGTTCATATTCGTAAAGCTTTGCCTTTGCGATTGCATCCGTGCCTTCTATGGTATACACAATGTCGCACTCATCCAGTATCTGGAACATTCCCTGCATCTGCTCCGTGATGTCGATCACCAGATACGAAAACCGTTTGTCCCGCCGAATCTCCCTCAATAATTTCATCCACTGTTCTCTGGTGACCGACATAAGGTCTATGAATGCCGATGCCGGAGGAATATATTCCAGCCTGCCGATCGTCTGGACCATACCCTCCAATAATTTGAAAAACGCCTCCCCCTCCTTCTTTGCCAGAAACATAAAGTCCGTAATGTCCGGCTTTAACTCTCTGCCAAGCAGCGTGCGAAATCCGGAATATCCCTCCGTGTTAATATAGAGCGTTCGTTCTTCAGCAGCCAGAAGCTGCCCGAGCAGAATGGAAAAGCTTGTCTGCATACTTCGTCTGACCGGCGTATACACGCCGATGATCTTTGATCCGGCGGTACCTTTCAGATCACGAAAAGACGCAGCCGTCTCCTCCTCCAGCTGTGCAAGCATCGCACGCATGATATTACCTGCCTGCTGATACCTGTAAATTGTCGTGATGTGCGACGAATCGCATTCTTTCGTATCGCTTTGCTTTTTCAGTAAAAACAATCTCTTATAAGCCGGCAGACCGACCTCTGACAGCGCCGCGAAAATCTCCTCCGATAAAAGATAATACTGTGGGCAGATTTCCGGCATACATTTTAATAGCTGTCCGACATCCGAATAGAATAAGATGCGAAGCGGAAATCCTTTTTGCTGTTCAAGATAGGCTGCAAGCCTGCTGCCATAGTGAATGTTACCGTCGCACAGAGCCAGTACCTCCTGTGCCATTACTCCTCCTTTTCTAAAATTTCCTTTTGTTTGTGAACATTTCCCGAAACGGGAAAGAATGACCGGTCTGTAATCAGACCGCTGAGAAATTATGAACATCGGCATTGCCGATTTGTATGACTGATTATAATATGGCGTTTTTCATTTGTCCATATAAAAAATATCGTTTTTTGAACTTTGTTGGTTTTTCACAATAAACTTACTATTTTTATGGCATAAAGAGCAATGACCCCCGGCAGTCCCAAAAGTCCCGACGCCAAAAGTGTATATCGGTTAAATCCAAGCGTTCCGCTGTACTGAAAGTAGTTCATCAGATGATTGACAATATAAATGCAGACAACGCCGCAGAGCACACGCAGTATAAAACCGATCATCATATCCACGCGCTTCCCGCGCATCACGATCACCAGCAGCACCCCGCACATCAAAACGATCATGAGCATTCCCTGTCCATTCGTTAATTCCGACATCTGCATCTTCCTCCGCTTTTCTTACCGCACACGCCGTTATCTGCCTGCCCGATATCTGTTCTCATCAAAGAATATGCTTTATTTTGGTAAATAATGAATAATCAGGAACAAATCTGCTTATAATGAATCAGACAGAAAGGTATGGTGGTACATGAAAATTCAATATAGTCAGTCCTACTACGAGGATACCGGTAAAAATACCATCTTAGATGCCATCGCGAAGACCCGGTTTGCGTTGGAAAACGCCTATGCAGGCTTTGATAACGCAACCGATCCCGATTTAATTGACTGTTACATCTATGAGGTAAATTCTCTGCTGAAACGATACCGTTTTCTGTATCATCAGGCACAGGAACTTGGTCTTTTTCCGGCAGGAGAATCTATTCCGATGCCAAACTCTGTTTCTGTCCCCATGATCCCTGTGATGCAGGACGGGCTCTTCACTTGACCTCTCACGGAGTATTGGCGCTGACACGACTGTCAGTCAATAACATTCATACAAAAAAGACTTCGGCATAAGCTGAAGTCTTTTTTGTGATCCCACAAACCATTTATGACAGTTTTTACGCCCGAAAACCTCTTTCCGTCTGACCGGCTCCGATGCTGACATTTACGTCATTTTTTCCATATGTATATCCGGCGTACACTTCCTGTGCGTTATGCAAAAGCGGTTTGCTGTCATCTTCCTTACTGATCTCTACAAATGCATCCCGCATCCTGCCCATAGCGGACTCTGCTTCGACCAAAGGCTCTGTCCGGCCTCCTGCCGCTGCCTGCATGAACAGCTTATTCACCTGAATGTAAAAATGCAGCAGGTCTGCCGACAGCTCATACTCAAAATTAAGAGACTCTTTCAGTTCATCCACGCATGCCCTTGCTCTTGTAATATTTTCTGCCCTGTCCGTTCCCTCTATCGCATCTTTCAGGTAAGCAAGACACATCTCATAAATAATAACGATCAATTCCGAGCGGTTTGCCTGTGTGATCCGGAGCGTAAACTCTTTTTTCAGCGCATCCTGCATATATTGGCACTCCCTTCTTTTACTGCAGCAACTGCAGCGCCATCTCAGGCTGGCTGTTTGCCTGCGAAAGCATGCTCACGCCTGCCTGTACAAGGACCTGCTGGCTTGTATAGTCAACCATTTCATCCGCCATATCCAGATCGGTAATTCTCGAGAGTGCCGCCGTCATGTTTTCATTTGTGGCATCGACACTGCTCGCCGTATGCTCAAGACGGTTCTGATAAGCGCCCAGGCGGGCACGGATCATGGAAACCTTATCAATTCCCTCGCTGATCACATCCAATGCCTCACGCGCTTTTTCCTGCGTACCGATCTCAACATCTTCGATGCCAAGTGTTTTTAAGGACACCGTCGGAATTCTCATGTCAAGAAGCTGACCCTCGTTCACGCCGACCTGGACGCTGTATGCGCCGATTCCGGTAAGGTCTAACGTAACCGTTTTACTTGCACCGCCATCCGCATTCTGGTTATACATTTCTTCATCAAGTTCGATCATGATGGATTTGCCTTTATTATCGGTAATTTTGATCTTATTTCCGTCCGCCTCTACCCTTGCTTCACTTACAAACTGTGTACTCCCGGACTGTGCATCCGAACCTGTCAGCCTTACTTCTGCATTAGTAGGCGGATCTACGCTCTCATCCCCGAATGCATCGATCTCTATCGTGTACTTTCCGACCGGCATTTCATCGGTATACTCGGTCACCAGCACGCCAAGCTTATCCGCATAGCCGCGCATATCGAAAGTTCCGTCCAAAAGTGTGGAATCGTTAAAATCGGTCTGTGTTGCAATTCTTGTAACCTCGTCCTTTAACAGTTTCATCTCGCACTCGATAGAATTTCTGTCCGCAGTGGTATTCGTTCCGTTCGCCGCTTTCATCGCCAGCTCTTTCATACGCTGGAACATCGCGTGTACTTCAGAAAGCGCGCCGTCCGCCGTTTCGCATACGGAAATTCCGTTGACGATATTGTCGCCCGCCTGCGTAAGTCCCTTGATCTGAAGCTGCATTTTCCTGCTGATCGCCATGCCCGCAGGATTGTCTTTCGCCTGATTCAGCTTGTAGCCGGAAGAAAGGCGCTGCGTCGATGCAGAGAGTTTTGCCTCGTTCCTTTTGAGCGCCCGCTGCGCCCCCATTGCCTGCAAATTATAATTTACTTTCATACCTCACTTAACTCCTTTCTGTCGGCTGTCAGATCCTGCATTGCCGCAACAAAACTTTTTGCTACTGTATACAACGCAGAAGTACGAACATGTTCCTTCCCATTCCCCGGAAGCGCCGCACTGTCTGCACGATTCTGTGATGTCCCCTGACTGACAAAAGCATCAGGATTTACTTCTCTGCTAAAAATAGAATGAAACTCCTGCAAGTTCATCCCTGCCTCCGCAAGCCGCGCCCTGAAACGCGACTCCGCTTCGTTCAACATGGGTTCACCGCCGCGGGAACTGTAAGCAAGGTAGCCCGAAACACTTGACGAAGATGTCATTTCCAACTCCACACCTGCTTTTCCAAAGCTTTCATGCTCCATCGCGACTGTAACGCAGCCCTGCGCGCCTTTTTCATGCCTGATCTTTACATCAAGCGCAGTCACGCGCCCGTCTATCTCAACCGGGACCCGGTATTGCTCCTCATGTACCGCCGCCGCTGCAAAATGCAGCTGCCTGCCGATCAGCTGATACGCTTTTAAGTCCACGTAGCTCCCGTCCGCAAATCCCTTCTGTGTCAACAGCTCTTCGCCAGCTCTCACAAACGCCCCGTACGCCTCTTTTGCTGTTTCTGAGTCCGTCAGACTATCCCTGACATGTCCGGCTTCCTGTAAAAAGCCGTCCTGCGCTTCCTTTAAGCCCTCTGTGTGCGTCGCATCCCGTGCCAGCTCATATAACTTCGAAAATGCCCCGTTCCGTTGACTGCGCATCATCTGTACCGCCATCAGATGATTGACACTGACCGACTGACCGGCATCTAAAAGCGTACGGATCTGTTCCTCCCCGATATCGGCGGCTTCACGGACCTGTGTAAGGAGCTCCTTTTGATACTGCCGCTCCTGCTTTTCAAGCTGATCGGATACCGCTGCGTCTCCGGCAGTCTCACGAAGCTGTTCATATAGCTGTTCCATTGTGGGATTCTCGTTCAAGTCGATCTCATGAAGCACCGCCGGCTCAAGGGAATCGTAAATCTGCCCGCATATCCGGCTTTCATATGCGCTCATGATCTGCTCATCGATCGTGATATCCGTTCTGGCAATCTCTCGCAGTGCGCCGTAGTGGTCACTGACTTCAAGATCAAGCCCCTTGTGCTTTCCCGTTCGGACTGCCGACAAGAGATTTCTCATCGTCAATTCCGCATTCTGATTGACAAGACTTCCTATGACAGCTCCGTCGCTTTTTTCTATCTGGCGGAACAGGCGGTAAATTCCGATATATGATTCCTTCTCTTCCTGGGTGATACCGTCCGTCCGCTCCAGTTTATATAAGTATTCGCTATATTTTTCCTGTTCGGCCGCCGCATCATTCTCTGCCTGATCCAAATATTGTTCCAGTTCAGAAACCGACATTGCAAGGGGATTTCGCCCCTCGCGGACCATATTAAGAACTGATGCAGGTGTCAATTTGTCGATCACACGCTGCAGACTTATGTCCGCTTCTTTTATGCGGTCGATCTGCTCCTTCGTCACTTCCATCCGGTTATAGCCGAGGATCCGCACTGCCCTGCGGTTTTCTTCACTTGTCTCAAGTTCCATGTCACGCAGGATATCATCCACGTTACGGAACGCCTTACGAATGGAATCGCCAAGATCGCTGCGCGGCTGCGTCATCAACGTTTCATACCGCTCATCCGCAAGCTCATAAGCTCGCTTTAACTGCTCGCCCTGCTCCGCCGTCTCTTTCAGGTTCCATGTCCCCTGCGCTTCAACCATCCTGCCGGCAAGCGCTGCCGGAGCCATATATAATTTTTGCCTCGTCTGCAGGGTTTTGGTATAGAGATCGTTTCGCGCCTCATTCTCCTGCACGCTTTCGCTGCCAAACAATTTCTGCTGCCGCTCGTTCTCCGCCGCGCGCAGCTGCTCGACCAATTGTGACAGTTCTGTCGTATCAAGGGCAAACCCTTTTTTGATCAGGCTATAATTTGCCGTGATCGTCATTTGAAGACGCAGCTCTTCCAACTGCCGCCTTGCGCTGATATAAGAATCGTCCGCTGCCGCGGTTATGCCGGTCTGTACGGCATCCGAACGGCCCCCGCGGGCAGCCTCATCCTTCCCCTGCGCTGCGTCTCCCTCCGAAACCGCCCTGTAAGCCCCGCCAGGCTGCGCGCCCGTCTGCGCGTCAATCTGTTCCTGCGCCGCTTTCAGATGTCTTAGATCCAGTTTTTCGCCGCTTTCGACGACCGCCTCGACCGCCTCGTCACTGATCTGCTCTGTCTGTTCTTTCCAATATACCGCCTGCTGCCACGCGCTGCCCGCTCCGGTCAGGTCGGCACATCCGGCGCTTTTCCCGTCTGCGATCGCCGCTGTCGCCGCACGAATGACCTGTTCCTCACCGACCGGGTAGGAAACTTCCTGGAGTCTTGCCAGCCTGCCCAGGCTTTCTCCTGTCAAGGGAATTCCCCCTTCGATCAGAAATCTCGCCTGCGCCATGCTCTGCTCATCGGGTTCAAGACCGGCCTCCCGAATCACACTCTCCATCTGCTCTTCGAGCGCATCCCAGTCATACTCCTCCGCACGCCTTGCATAGTAGCCGCTGCCGTTTTGATCATAATAGCCGTAGCTCTGCCGCATGCCCTCCATTGTCCCGCTGTGCTGCGCGCGGTATAAGTCGTCAACCGTGGGCTCCATCTCATTCCCGACAAGATAAGCGATCGTCCCGTCCACTGGTTTCGTCAAATCTCTGCTCTTTTCAAGCGCATCCATGACGTCCCGCACATTTTCCTCTGTGACAGGGATGTCATTTTCATGAAATGCCTGTGCAACCGCCTGTGCTCTCACCGCAGACCCGGTAATTTTTTCCAGATCCTCCTGCGAAAGATCATCATTATATCCATCTACCACAATTCCTGCTTCGGCAAGGACCGCCTTGATCTCATCCACAACAGTAACCGCCGTCTCAACGTCGGTCTCACACGGTTTGAATCCCTCTTTGGTCAGCTCTGCAAAATCTTCTTCAGAGACAGAATTGGACATTACGGTCAGATACTGACTCTGCAATGCCGCCTCAGTAGTCATTGCATCGCACACGATGTCTTCTGTGGTCCTTCCATGACCTGCATAAGCCGAGTTATCCGTAACTGCACCAGAAATGTCCAATGTATATCCGCCGGCTGCGTCCGTTCCGGACGTCCTTGCGGTACCGTATGAAATTGTTCTGCTGTCTATGACGTTCCCCTGCCCGATTCCTTCAAGCTGTACGTTCATAGCCGCTCCGTTTCACTGCCGCAGCCCCCGTCTTCCCACAGATCGGACTGCCTGCATTATTCGTCTTTTTGCCAAAAATAAAAGGTGAACGCATCCTTACGTTCACCTTTTATTTCGGTCTGTTTCGCCCGATTCTTTACCCCGCAGCGGGGATTTTATTATTTTGCCGCCGCTGACATCCCGGCCGCGGGCGGCAGCATCCGTCCGCTTAAAAAACAAACACCGCAGCGCCATACGGAGGAAGGGAGAATGCAATCGAATAATCCCTGTTGTCCCAAGGCTTTGCCTCCGCCCTGATCTCCGCCGGAATGATATTGCCGTTTCCCCCAAAGCGCGTATCATCGCTGTTTAAGAGAAGCTTATACCTTTTCTTCTGGGGAACGCCGACACGGAAATCTTCGCGCGGCACCGGCGTCATATTCATAATGAACAATAAACGGTTCTTGTCAGTACTGTCTTTCCGGAAAAAGCTGTAAATGCTCCTGTCGCCGTCGTTGGCGTTGATCCACTCAAATCCCGCCCAGTCATCATCGATCTCATACAGGCACGGATATTTGCGGTAAAGCTTCAGAAGTTCCTTTACATATTCCTGCATTCCTTTGTTCAAAGGATTTTCAAGCAGATACCAGTCAAGCTCCCGCGCCTCGCTCCATTCGCGCTCTTGTGCAAAATCCTGCCCCATAAAGAGCAGCTTCTTTCCCGCATGCCCGAACATATACGTGTAGCCGACACGGAGATTCGCATATTTATCTACCTGATAACCCGGCATTTTATTGACCATCGAACATTTCAAATGGACGACCTCGTCATGCGACAACGGCAGGATATATTTTTCGGAGCTGTTATAGCTCATTGCAAATGTCATCTTATGATGGTTGTTTTTGCGGAACAGCGGATCCAGTTTCATATAATCGCAGAAATCATGCATCCAGCCCATGTTCCACTTAAAGGTAAAGCCAAGTCCCTCGTCTTCCGGCGCCGCCGTTACTTTGGGCCATGCCGTAGATTCCTCCGCGATCGTGATCGCACCCGAATGCAAACCCTTGACAACGGAATTCAGATGTTTGAAGAATTCGATCGCATCCAGATTCTCGTGTCCGCCGTATTTGTTCGGGACCCAGTTGCCGCTGCTCTTTCCATAATCAAGATAAAGCATAGACGCAACCGCATCCACACGCAAACCGTCCACATGAAATTCCTTTAGCCAGAACAGCGCATTGGCGATCAGGAAATTGCGCACCTCATTCTTTGCATAATTAAAGATTTTGGTTCCCCAGTCAGGATGCTCCCCCATCCGCGGATCCGGATATTCATAGAGCGCTTCTCCGTCAAAATCCGCAAGACCATGCGCATCCTTCGGAAAATGCGCAGGTACCCAGTCCAGGATTACGCCGATCTTATTGCGGTGCAAGGTATTGATCAGATATTGAAAGTCCTCCGGCGTTCCGTAACGTGCCGTCGGTGCAAAATATCCCGTTACCTGATACCCCCACGAACCGTCGAACGGATGCTCTGCAATACCCATCAGTTCCACATGGGTATATTTCATTTCTTTAAGGTATTCCACAATACGGTCGGTAAATTCACGGTAATTATAAAATCCGTCCGCAGTCCCGTTGGGATGCTTCATAAACGATCCGACATGGCACTCATAAATTGCCATCGGCTCTTTATTCGGATCTTTCTGCGCCCGTTCTTCCATCCACACAGAGTCCGTCCATTTCAGTCTGGAAAGGTCGGTGATCACCGACGCGGTACCCGGTCTGAGCTCCGCATAATTTGCGAACGGATCCGCCTTATAAAGCTTTCTCCCGTCATGCGTGTAGACCAGAAATTTATACATATCTCCGATTTTTGCTTCCGGAACAAACGCAGCATAAATTCCGATATCACCCAGGCGCTCCATATTACAAGCTTCTTCATTCCATCCGTTAAAGCTTCCGAATACATGCACGGCTGCCGCATGCGGGGCCCATACACCAAAATAAACGCCTGCCTTCCCGTCCTTCATACACGGATGCGCACCCAGCTTCTTGTAAATATCATAGTGAGAACCCTGTCCGAACACGAACATGTCCGCATCGGAAATAAATACACTCCCCTCGTCCTGATCGCGCAGCAGATCCTTCGCGTTCTTTTCAGCTGTCTCCGCTTTCTTTGCGGCAGCCGCCCTCTTTTCTGCCATCCCAAATACCCCCTTTAGCTTTGACTCATAGCGTCTTTTTCTCCGAATGTATGCAAAACGCCGTCTCTTTTTTAACAAATGAAATCTTTTTCTCTTAATACGATCATATCCTCATCATCATAGCGTTTCCCGGACAAAATATCAACAAAATGTTTCGGGGTTTTTCTGTCTGCACTCCAAATTGCTTCATCAATGATCTCACGCACTTCTGCAAGCGTCACGCTGTGATCTCCCGTCTGCAGGTCCGAAATCCTTGTATACAGCGCAAGAATGCCAAGATCATCAATACTGTATTCTTTTTCGTACGCATAATCTCTCGCATAAGCCACAAGCGCGTCATTATCCATGGCATTGATATCGATGCGTGCGTTAAAATTTTCCGTGAGCGCCGGATTTTTGTTCAGGCATTTGCGCATTTCTATTTTGGTGTCTTCCAGGATCACGATAATGCCCTCGCTCTCCTGCTCAAGATACTGCGTCAGTTTATTCAGGGACTCCACGCTCATGCCGTTTGCTTTTTCTACAATCAGCGCCCCGCCCCGAAGCTTTGAGAGTGTTGATACGATATTCTTTTTATCAAGCGCCGCTCCAGATATGCGTGCCACTCTGCCTGAGAAGTTCCGGTCAGAGATCTGCACGCACTTGATCAGGTTTTTGGCAAGCGTCATCGTACCGGAGCCGTTCTCACCCGTGATGATGACATTGCCCGTATAGGCGGCGAGGCTGATCTTATCGATTGCCGCCGCGATCTGGTCTTTCATCTGGTCGGTCTGGATCAGTGCTCCAAACAGTTCTTTCTCATCATCGGTCAGCGCCCTGGACGGTGCGGACGGTTCGCTCCCGCCCCTGATCTCACGCTCTGTATTTTCAATCAGCTTATCAGCAACGCTTCTCATTTCAACGGTATTAAAAACCGCTTCCTTTTCCTGCGCCCTGCGCGCCGCCTTTCCCTTTTTCGCGCTGCGCTCCTCCAGCTCCGCCTCAATAATCGCGCTTTGCAGTGCTTCTGTATCCGCTCCCGGTTCACCGGACACTGCGTCGTCCGGATCCGTTACGGCCGCCGCAGAGTTCTCCGGTTCAGCGTCCTCATCTGCCGCGCTGCCTGTTTCCGTTACGGATGCACCGGCACCCTGCGCCTCCAGTGCTTCGATCACCGTTCCCATCATTGCCGTGTCTACCACATAATCGATTTCTCCAGAATCAAGCGTCGGCGCTCCTGCCGGTTCCTGAGTCTGTATATCAGTATGCCGCGCTCTCTCCGGTTCCTGAACCTGTGCATCGGCATGCTGCGTTTCTGCCTCTGCCCCGTTCCACGCATCGGGAACGCCTTCCCCGCCTGCCATGCCGGGCGCTCCTGCCGGCTCCGTCTCCGCCGGCTGCTCCTCTAAAGTCTCAGGTTCATCCTCCCATGCGTCTTCGTCCGGTCCCTCGTCTTCCGGCAGTTCGTCAAACACTTCAAACTCAGAGGTATCGGAGACATCCGCAATTTCGGCAAGCTCCTCCACCCCCGGAAGATCCTCGCCTTCCAGCCCTTCATCTTTTAACACGGACTCTGCAAAGAGCTCAGTCTCTGTTTTTGGTTTCGGCGGCGGTGCAGCCGGCTGGATCGGAAGGTTGGACAATGTGCTGTTCTCATCCTCCAATCCTTCTAAAAGTCCCGATTTCGTACTCCGGTCAAACGCGGTAAACATCTCCCCGGTCTGCTGCATCACACGCTGTTTTAAGTCATCCATGCTCTTTTGGTCGCTCGCGCGCTTCATGCGCTCCCATTCTTTGAGCACTTCCTCTATGCTGAGCTGCCCCGTGATCTGTTTTTCCACACGGGACTCCTCCGGCACGACAAGACTGATCTGCCCGTCGTTTTCCATCGATAAAATATGATCGTAACCTATTTCCGCCGTCTTTGCAGCGCGCTCCGCGATATCGCGCACCAGACTTTCCGCATCCATATTCGGATCAAACGAAAGTTCCTGCTTCGCTGCCTGCATCGCCAGACGCTCCTGTTCCAGCGCAAGACGCTCGCGCTCAATAGCGAGTTTCTCTTTTTCTAATGCGAGGCGCTGCACTTCTGCCTGTCTCCGGCGCATTTCCACTTCCGCCATTTTGCGTTGTTCTTCTTCCTGCCTGTATTTTGCCTGGCGCCGTTCTTCTTCCTCCCGCCGGATCTGTTCCTCCTCTTCAGCCCGCCTGCGCTGTTCTTCTTCCTGTCTGCGCTGCGCTTCCTCCATTCTTCTCTGCGCCTCTGCCTGCTTGCGCTGCGCTTCTGCCTCCAGCACATCTTTCGCCATGATCTCCTTCATACTGTTAGCAAGCGCTTCCTGAATATTCAGCGTGTTGTATTTATTTCCCATATCCAGCGTTTTAACATGAATGTCAAGCTCCGGCGTACCCGTCTCCCCGGCAGGCTGTACAGCAGCTGAAGCTCTGTCATTTTCCGCTGCCTGCGCGCCCGCTGCGTACGGCGTCTTATTTTTTCTTTCGCCAGGGCGCCTGCCGCCGTTGCGGTTATCATATAATTCCTGCTGAACGGGCGTGAGCGGCTGGTGCAGCATTTTCAGCTCCATTGCCTTCACGACATATTTACCCTCACCAAACGTAATGATGATCTCATCACACTCCGCCACGCACTGACGCTCTAAGCCAGCACGGTGATATAAGAACGCCAGCTCATAACCCCACTTTTCCCGATAGTCAAGTGCCTTAAACTCCTCGAGCACATGAATGCGCTCCTCCAGGGAGACCTCCTGCGCATCATAGATCTTATATTTTAGGATAAAGCGTCCGCTGTCACTCGGCGCAACGCGTACAAATTCTTTATAATACTCCACAGCCTGCACAAATTCACCAAGCTTGATGGACAATTCACAAAGTGAAAATACGATCGTCCTTCCGCCTGGATGCCTGTCATACGCTAACAAAAGCATGTCACGGCTGACATCATACTTCCTGTTGATCTTATAGAGATCGCTGACCATCGTCAGCATCGATATGTTCTTCACTCTCCGCCAGTCAATGGTATCTGCGATCGCCATTGCCTCTGCATATTCCTTCCGGGATATTAAATCTTTGATTTCCTCCGCCCGTAACTTGTATTCGTACTTATCCAAGGTAGCCACCTCATATATCTAGTGCTTGTGCTTTTCAATAGGTTATTCTGTGAAAAAATACTATATATCCACTTTATCACTAAGTGTATCATACGCCTGTCTCAATGTCAAAAGACTTTCATGAATCCAAAAAAGAATCTGAAAAACACACCAGATTGGAAAACTGCGCAAACTGCGAAAGCGTAAAGGTTTCCCCCCTCACGGCCGGATCTTCCCCCATCTGCTCCAATGCATTAAGAATCTGCTCTTTGGGTATTCCGAGTCCGCTTGCATTCGCAATACTGTTTACCATTGTTTTCCGCCGCTGATTAAATACAGCGCGTATTAAGGCAAACATTTTATGAACGTCCGTTACCTCAACCGGCGGTTCCGGATAACGGGTCAGCTTCACGACCGCACTGCCGACTGTCGGTCTCGGCATAAAGCAGTTCGGCGGCACGTGGGCGACAATCTCCGGTCTGGCATAGTACTGTACGGCAAGCGACAGCGCGCCGTAGTCCTTCGTTCCGGGTCCCGCCTGCATACGCTCCGCAACTTCTTTCTGTACCATGACTGTGATACTGTCAACCAGCACCTTGCTCTCAAGCAGCCCTGTGATGATCGGCGTCGTGATATAGTAGGGAAGATTTGCCACGATCTTTACAGGTTTTCCCCCGTTTTTTTCCTGCACAAGCGCAGCAATATCCACTTTCAAAATATCCTCATTTAACACAGTCACATTGTTGTACGCCGAAAGTGTATCAGCAAGGATCGGTATGAGCATCCTGTCGATCTCAACTGCAATCACCTCCCTGGCCCTCTCGGCAAGATACTGTGTCATCGTCCCGATCCCCGGCCCGATCTCAATGACACAGTCGTCATTTCCGATTTCGGCAGCGTCAATGATACGTCCGATCACACGCTCATCGATCAGAAAATTCTGCCCGAACTTTTTTTGAAAATGAAACTGATATTTCTGCAAAACCGCGATCGTGTTTTGTGGTTTTCCAAGATCTGCCATAATGCCAGTTCCGTCCCTTCCGCTTTTCTTTTCCTGCTGACCTTCTGCCGGCAGTCCGCTGTTTATCTGCTTCCCGGCTGCTGCCTGTCCGCTGACCGCTCACTGTTATCTGCCTGCTGCCCGTTTATTGCATAACCGCTTCCCATCCGCTATACGTCCGCTTCCATCCGGTACAGCCTGCGGGCGTTTTCCTCCGTAATACGAATCAGTTCCTGCACCGTTACGCCTTTCAGCCCGGCGACCCTGTCCGCGACATAGACCAGTTTTCCCGAGTGATTTCGCCTGCCGCGCTCCGGTTCCGGCGAAAGATACGGCGCGTCCGTCTCAAGCACGATCCTCTCAATCGGAACTGCCTCCACTGCTTCCACCAGTTTCTTCGCATTCTTAAACGTGATCACACCGCCGACTCCGATGTAAAATCCCATATCCACATATTGAAGCGCCTGCTCTTTAGAATATGAAAAACAATGAATCACGCCTCCGATTTCCTCGCAGTGCTGCTCCTTCATAATCCTCATGGTATCCTGCGCCGCATCGCGCGAATGGATCACGACCGGAAGGCACACCTCTTTCGCCAGTTCGAGCTGACGCGCAAACCAATGCTGTTGGACCTCGCGGTCAGTGTCGGGATAATGATAATCAAGCCCAATTTCTCCGATCGCCACGATCCTCGGCAATGCCGCATATTCTTTTAACTGCTCCATGTCACGTTCCGTAAGCCCGGTCGTTTCGGACGGGTGTACGCCGACGGCTCCATAGATAAAAGAATAACGTTCGGTCAGCCTGACGGCGGCTGCGCTTGTCTTCATATCCGCGCCGATCGTAACGATCGTGCCGATTCCGTGATCATTCATGCCGCCAAGCAGCTCCTCACGATCTTCGTCAAATGCACTGTCATCATAATGCGCATGCGTATCAAAAATCATGGTTTTCCTCCCCCCGCCATTTCTTGCAGGCAACCGCACCCGCATTTGAATGGAATATTTGCAAACTGCGCTCCTTTTGAGCGACAGCTTATTTAACCTCTCAGATTGCCGCAGTTGCTTTTGAAAGCCACTCGCGCTCATCCTCATTCAGCATCGGACTGATCGTATCATATACCTTCTTGTGGTACGCATTCAGAACCGAACACTCCTCCGCGGTCAGCATCGACACATCCACTGCACGCAAATCAAACGGTACCAGCGTCAGATATTCATGCCGCATCAGCTGCCCGTACTCCGTTTCCTGATCCTTACAGCAGACGATCAGATTCTCCAGTCGAATACCGTATTGTCCGTCAAAATAGACGCCCGGCTCATCCGATGTGATCATACCCTCCATAAACGGCGTTTTCGTTTCCCTGCCCGTTACTGCCTTTAACCGGATAGCATTCGGTCCCTCATGGACATTTAAGAAATATCCGACTCCGTGCCCTGTGCCGTGCCGGTAGTCAAGCCCCAGCTCCCATAACGCTTTCCTCGCCAAATAATCAAGATTCAGTCCTGTCGTTCCTTCCATGAACTTTGCCGAAGCCAGATTCAGATTTCCCTTTAAGACCGCCGTATAATGCTTTTTTTGTTCTGCCGTCAATGCACCGAGCGCTACGGTCCTTGTCACATCCGTTGTTCCCTCAAGATACTGCCCGCCCGTGTCCATGAGCACAAAACCTTCCGGCTTTAACACCGCGTTGCTCTCCTTAGTCGCACTGTAATGAATGATCGCGCCATGCTCACCGTAACCGATGATCGGATCAAAGCTCTGCCCCCGGTAATGTTCCTGCTCACGGCGAAATTCTTCCAGCTTATCCGTTGCTGACAGTTCTGTCACATTCCCCTGAGGCACCGCGCCCTCCAGCCAGCATAAAAACTTACAGAGCGCCACGCCGTCCTTCACATGTGCTTTGCGCATGTTCTGAACCTCTGTCGGATTTTTGCATGCCTTAAACAGTATGGTCGGATTTTCACGGTCAACTGTATGGCAGGCCGGATTCAGGCTCCTGATCATCGTATCATTCACGACCTGCTCATCCCACTGTACTACTGTGCCGTCCGGAAGTGTCCTCACATCCTCATAAATGGTATCGTAATCTTTTATGACAACATTGTCATTCTCGAGTGAAGCTGCCAGTTCTGGCGGACACGCTTTACGATCCATGTACAAAACGGCATCCTCTTTTCTGATCAGAAGATAGGAGCGCACGACCGGATTATATGCGACATCATCTCCGCGGATGTTCAGCAGCCATGCAATATCGTCAAGGCTCGTAAGGATCAGGCAGTCCGCCTCCTGCTTTGCAAATTCCGCGCGCACACGCGCAAGCTTATCCGCACGGCTCTCACCCGAATAGCGGATATCCAGCTCATAGGCCGGTTTTGCCGTAAGCGCAGGACGGTCTTCCCACACTTTGCCCGCAAGATCCTCATCATAATGAAGCGTCACTTCATCGGAAGCGCCTTTTTTCTGTTCCTCTATTGCTGCCATTAATTTGTCCACAAACGATTTTGTAAGCACACGACCGTCAAATCCAAGTACGCCGCCATCGCAAAGCGCACCGGCAAGGTACTCCGTTATGGTCGGCACTCCCTTTTCACCCGATCTGTACAAGATAATGCCGCTGCCGCAAAGCTGCTGCTCTGCCTGCAGAAAATATCTGCCGTCCGTCCACAGCCCCGCGCTGTCCGCGCCGACGATCAGCGTTCCCGCAGAGCCGGTGAAGCCCGATAGAAATTCACGGCACTTAAAATACTCATGTACATACTCCGAGCTGTGATAGTCGTCCGAGGGTACGATATAGTAATCGATCCCTCTCTCTTTCATCAATTCCTGCAGTTTTGCTATTCTTTCTTTTATCATTTATAAACCTCCCAACTGCGATTTTTTTAGGTTGTCCGATGCCTTTTATGCCAAAATGTACAAAAGATTCCTATTTTTTGAAAATTTTGAAAAAAAAGCTTGCCAAACAAACAGCATTATACTATAATAACTCTTGCGTTGTAAATATGGTAACGTTATAAACGGTAAACGTTGCAGACAATATGCACCGCTAGCTCAGTTGGTAGAGCACCTGACTCTTAATCAGGGTGTCCAGGGTTCGAGCCCCTGGCGGTGCACGGGAAGTCTTAGGGCTTGCATTTATGCAGGTTCTAGGGCTTTTTTCTTGCAAGAAAAAACGGGGTGGCTGAAAAAATCAGTTTTCCCCGTTTCTATTCTCAGTGTTTTTCTTTTTTCAGTACTTCTCTATGGCCCTCAATCTATGATCTCTTCGCAAAGAAATCATCAATAATCTTTTTGATGTCCTCCTCGGGCATTGTTTTCAGGAGATAGCCTTCCGGCTTCAGCGCCATTACTTTTTTGACGCTTTCCCGGTCGCCCCTTCCGGTCAGGAAGATAACAGGAATATTCGCTGTCGCTTTTTCGGAACGAATCATTTCAAGCGTCTGCCTTCCGTCGCAGACAGGCATCTCATAATCTAGCAGAACAAGATCCGGCCTGTTTACCGTGATGCTTTGGATTGCGGAAATGCTCGATCCCACTTCCGACACGTCATAATCCTTCTCAAACAAACTTGCAATCTTGCACCGCATAAAATCCGAATCATCCACTACAAGAATTTTTTTCTTTTGTTCTTTCCACGAGACATCTTCATTGATCAGATATTGCATGACTGTATCCATCGCGTTTTCCGCATCAATATCGGATGCACTTTTGCTGCGGACGAAATCTGCCGTCGCCGCGCAAAACGCAAAGTAACCTTCTCCCGTATCAAACAGCAGGCTGCAGGACGGCTGCACACGGTCAAAAGAATCCACAAGCTGCTCGTAGGTCAGCAGATTTTCTTTTTCGAGCGTATAGGAAGCCAGTGCCGGAAAGCTCTCACGCACACGTTCCATGAATTGTCTGGATAAATATCTGCCGATATTGATCACCATATCGTCCACTTTTTTATATTCGGCATTAAATATGGCACCCACAACTGTCAGCAGAAGCTGTTCCTCAAAGACGAGCGTGATCTCCCACTTTTCTTTTTTCTCACCGCGGTAAATAAACCGGCAGCATACGACCTTTCCAAAATTTTCGGCGGCATACTGTCCGCTGATCAGTCTCGCCTTCACGCGAAACATTTCCTGCAAAAGCTGGGGCAGCGTCTCCTCCATGATTTCCTGCTCGTTTTCCTTTGGAATGTCCGTCCACTTACTGTGCTTTCTTCCAGAGATCGCCATATCCTCAGTCAGGGTGTGCGCAACGACCCACCCGATACAGACACCGAGAAAATGCCGGATCGCTTCTGTCGAAAACTTCGAATCCTCCATCTCTTTTTCGAGCGCCGGCAGCATTTTGTCACGAAAGTCATCATGAAGGCGTTTATGCACCTCGTATTCACTGTAGCCGATCGAGCGCATGTACTCTTCCTCATGCTCAAAATGCTCTATGGAGTGATTTTTCAGATATTTAACGCCTTCCCGGCATGCCCACTCGGTTTTCTCTTCATTCTCACTTAAGCTTAACAGCCTATCCATCGTAGAAAACAGCAATTTATGCTCTTTGTCAATAAAATCAACGCCAAGTTTGTATCTGTCATTCCACTTTATCTGCTTCACAATATTTCCCCCTTGTCTTAATTCATATTTTGTCACGATCATTATGCCGGACGAAGCGCTCTCCCGCCGCCCGGCAGCATGTCGCCGCTAAGGTTAATATCCCGAATGTTTTCTATATTTTACCAAAGCAATCCGACGTCGTCAATCTCAGAAACGGCGGTCGCTACATTTTACCTTCCAGTCATGCCGCTACTGGCGGCACAAACAATCGTTAAGAAAAATGCCTGCTTTTCGCTTTCCGGTGTAAAGGAATTTACTTAGCAGGTTATTTTCAGGTTTAGTGATTTTCTTCATACTTTACATTAGTATATTCGACTTTTTTCTATTTTGTTCCTGAAAATATGACATTGATATAAGAATCCTTTTGCCGGGAATACCCGTTATCTTCGTCCGCCTGTCAACCACATATGGATCGTAAATCAATATGGAGCATCGTTTTTTGTCACAAGAATATAATAAAACACAAACAAACCGGACAAAGAACCCTTTTTAATTCCATGCCCGGCTGTTTATGCTTTATTCAATGTTCTCCGGCTATGCTTTCTTACAGAGCGGTATCCGTCAGACGCGTCATCGCGCCCGCGGCATCCACATAAGAGATTCCCTGCCCGATCTCGAACAGATCATCCTTTGCCAGATCAAAAACTTCCATCACTTTTGGCGAGAACTCTCCGCACTCCCCGTTATGTATCATATGAACCGCTTCATCCGCCGGATATGCCATCTTGTATACACGCTTGCTTACAAGCGCATCATAGACATCCACGATCGAAACGACCTGCGCCCAGATCGGAATCTCCTCTCCTACAAGACCGTCAGGATATCCTTTGCCGTTATAGCGTTCATGATGGTAGCGGCAGATGTCATAGCAATATTTATAAAAATCACTTTCCTCCTGCTTAAAGCGCTCCAATAATTCACAGCCGTTCGTCGTGTGCTTCTTCATCTGTTCGAATTCATCCGTCGTCAGCTTTCCGGGTTTTAGCAAAATGCTGTCCGGAATGGTGATCTTACCAATATCATGCAGTGCCGACGCATTAACGATCATACTGACCTGCTCTTTTGTCAGCTGGTACTCTGGATGGAACTTCATCATGTAATTCATCAATATCCGCGTGAAATATTTAACCCGCTTAATATGCTCTCCGGATTCCAAACTCCGGAACTCAACAACAGAGCTTAGCGCATTGATCAGAAATTCATTATTCTTTTCCAAACGTTTCTGCATGACGACAAGCTCGTTCGTCCGCTCCTCCAGTTTCTGTTCAATATCGATCCTGTTTTCAAACAGCTCCAGTACATTTAAGGTTCGGCGCATGACAACCTTCGCGTTAAACGGCTTATAAATAATATCCGACGCGCCGTATTCATATGCCTTTAAGTCAGATTCTGCCGTCGCCTCCCCGGTGATCATGATAACGGGGATCCTTTTCATATAGCCTTTCTGTGTCATATACTCCATGACCTCTAAACCGTTCTTCTTCGGCATCATCAAATCGAGAAACAGCATGACGATCTCATCATGTCCGGCATCTAAGATCTCAATTGCCTGCTCGCCGTCCGCTGCTTCAAGGACGCGGAACTGCTCCTTAAAAACAACCTTTAATATCTCGCGGTTAATATCCGCATCGTCCGCTATGAGTACTGTCTTCTTTTTTTCCATAACATTTCTCCACCTTACTACAATTATGATTTCTCTTTCGCATCGCATACCGCTTTTCTGCAAGCGTGGATACTGCGACTGTTTCAGAATTCGACTTTTGCATAATCATCTTTATAGTACCTTTTCCTTATCCCATATTGCAAGCGTTTTTGGGAAATATTTGAAAAATTTTGCGCAGCAAAATTTTTTACATATGTCTATTGACAATTTCCTGAAATTGGACTATGATTTCCATGTAACCAAGTACTTCATTTAGTGCTCTTCATTGATATGGAAGGAGGCTTCTCATGAAAAAAGTGATTCAAACATGCAAGACTATTTTAATTGCTGCCGTGCTATGCCCGACAATTTTACTAGCAAGCGCACCCACCGTACATGCGCAGGAATCTTCATTTGATTTAGAGCAGGAGATTTCAGAAAAGCGCGCCGCCGGAATTACTGTTTATGAACTTTATACGGATGATGGCGACATTATGGGTTATTTTGAGCCCTTGACCGAAGCAAATGTAATGGCAATGGCAGGATATGCCGCCGACATTACATACAGATGGAATTGTACACTAGATTCTAACCAAACTGGTACCGCCTCTAGTTCCCACTCCTTTATTCAGGGAGACACCATTATCATAGACATATCACAAAATCCTACCGGATGTATTAGCTATGTAGGATTATATGACAACGATACGGGCACTTACGGTTTCCCCGCAAGCGGATCAACAATCAATGGTTGGTCGAACGGTCGTCTTACAGTTGGATATACCGGGCATTTTTCTCTTGCTATCAGAAATGCTTCTTTTACCACTGTCCATTACGAAGGTTACTATGCCTTTTAGTTTTTATATGAATCGAGGTGTTTCTATATGAAAAAAAAGATGATTATTGGTACATCAGTCATGCTCCTAGTCGGGCTTTTTATATGCTCCTTCATGTTTCCTCCCGACAAAGACCATATATCTAATAGAGTTTTGATAGAATCTATCACCATAGTTCCCAATGAGGAAACTGTAACTTTTGATAACGATCTGGTAACAGATGATATTCCTGTATTACATGAATTTAGTTTCGGAACTTCAGAAGAGATTCCCACTTTACCGCTCACACCGGATGGAATGATCGAGGAATCCATCACCGTCGTTCCAGCGGATGATATCATAGAAGATGATTCTACTCCCCACAGCTTCACTCCGTAACACCCGTAAATAACTGCCTAACAGCAATGATATTCAAGAACCTCTGAGACGCGCACACATGCCATGTCTCAGAGGTTTTTTGAATGCCTCATGCCTCCGGCATACCGCTATGCCGCATCCCGGCTAAGACAGCCGCGCCTTTGCCAAATGACGGTATGGTGATTCCTTCCCCAATGTGCTACAATATGCAGGACAAGATATTTCACTCCAAGGGGGCTTACTCATGACACTGAAAGAACTAAAGACCGGCGAATCCGCCGTTATCCTTTCCGTCGGCGGAGAGGGCGCCTTAAGACAGCATTTTCTGGATATGGGTCTGATTCCGGGCGCGGAAGTGACTTTGGTCAAATTTGCGCCGATGGGCGACCCGATGGAACTTTTGATCCATGGCTATGAACTGACGCTGCGCCTTGATGACGCCGCAAAGATCGCCATTACCGAAGCTTCACCCGCATCAGGACAAACGAAAAAAGAACGAAAAAAAACGATCCCTCATCCGGGTCTCGGTGAGGGCGGCAAATATCACTGCAAAGAGGAAGAGCATCCGCTTCCCGAAACAGAGACGCTGACCTTTGCACTCGCCGGAAACCAAAATTGCGGAAAAACGACACTGTTTAACCGCCTGACCGGATCGAATCAGCATGTCGGCAACTTTCCGGGCGTTACGGTCGACCGCAAGGACGGCGTGATCAAAGGTTATCCGAATACACTCATCACTGATCTTCCCGGCATTTATTCGATGTCCCCGTACAGCAGCGAAGAACTGGTCACACGCGCCTACATCCTCTCGGAAAAGCCAAAGGGCATCATCAATATCGTGGACGCTTCTAATATTGAGCGGAACCTCTATCTGACCATGCAGCTCATGGAACTCCATATTCCCATGGTCGTTGCACTCAACATGATGGACGAGGTACGTGAAAACGGCGGATCCATTCTGATTAACGAAATGGAAGAGGCATTAGGAGTCCCGGTCGTGCCGATCTCCGCCGCCAAAAACGAGGGCATTCACGAGCTGATCGAGCATGCCGTTCACGTTGCCAAATATCAGGAATGCCCGACCCGCATGGATTTTTGCAGCGCCGACGATGAGGGAAGCGCCGTCCACCGCTGTATTCACGGCATCATGCACCTGATTGAAGATCATGCACAAAAAGCAGAGATCCCGATCCGCTTTGCGGCGTCAAAGATCGTCGAGGGCGATACGCAGATTCTTGACGCGCTTTCTTTGGATGAAAACGAGTTACATATGCTTGAGCACGTCATCGCACAGATGGAAAAAGAGCGGGGACTCGACCGCGCCGCCGCCATTGCCGATATGCGGTTTCATTTTATAAAAAAAGTATGCGATGATACAGTCGTGAAGGCGGGAGAGAGCAAAGAACATGTAAGGAGCCGTAAGCTCGACCGCTTCCTGACCGGAAAATATACTGCGATCCCCGCGTTTGTCGGCATCATGGGACTCGTTTTTTTCCTAACCTTCCATGTCATCGGCGCAGGGCTTCAAAATCTGCTCGCGGCGGGCATCGACTGCCTGACCGGTCTGACAGATGCCGCCCTCACGGCGGGGCATGTCAACCGCGCCCTGCATTCACTTCTCATAGACGGCATTTTTAACGGTGTAGGCAGTGTTTTAAGTTTTCTGCCGATCATCGTGACCCTGTTCTTCTTTTTGTCGATGTTAGAGGACAGCGGCTATATGGCGCGCGTCGCGTTCGTCATGGATAAGCTTCTGCGCAAGATCGGTCTTTCGGGGCGCAGCATCGTACCGATGCTGATCGGCTTCGGCTGCACGGTTCCCGGCGTTATGGCAAGCCGAACCCTGTCGTCGGAGCGCGACCGCAAAATGACGATCCTGCTGACGCCTTTTATGAGCTGTTCTGCCAAACTTCCGATCTACGGTTTTTTCACGGCGGCTTTTTTCCCGCGTTACGGGGCGCTCGTCATGATCCTGCTCTATTTTGGCGGCATTATGGCTGGCATCCTCGCTGCGCTGATCATGAAAAGCAGCCTGTTTAAGGGCGAGCCTGTTCCGTTCGTCATGGAACTTCCAAACTACCGTCTGCCGGGTTTTAAGAATGTCATGATGCTGTTATGGGACAAGGCAAAGGATTTCCTTCAGCGTGCATTCACGGTCATCTTTATCGCCACGATCGTGATCTGGTTCTTGCAGACCTTTAGCCTTACCTTTAATATGGTATCTGATTCACAGGACAGCATTCTTGCGCTTCTTGCAGGCTTTATCGCACCGGTTTTTCTACCTCTCGGTTTCGGTGACTGGAGAATATCGACGGCGCTGATCACCGGCTTTATGGCAAAGGAAAGCGTTGTCGCAACGCTGTCTGTTCTCATACCGTCAGAAGCGGCGCTCTACGGAGTCCTTACCCCGCTAAGCGCCGCCTCATTACTCGTATTCTGCCTGCTCTATACGCCCTGCGTTGCGGCGATCGCCGCCATTAAGCGGGAACTTGGCACAAAATGGGCATGTGCCGTTGTCGTCGGGCAGTGCGTGGTCGCATGGCTCGCCGCATTCCTTGTCCGGCTTGCGGGAATGCCGTTTCTTTCGTAAGATCCTGTCAAATCATCTTACAATTCCGACAATCAGAAAAGAGTTTCGCATTGACCGGCGAAACTCTTTTCTATTTCACATCCGTAACCGCAGCCGCTTTCCGGAGTGCATACGCTTACGCTTTCAGCTTCTCCGAAAAGTCAGACATCGCCTCGGAAATCTTGATCTGCTGCGGACATACTTTCTCACAGCTTCTGCATCCGATGCAGGCGCTTGGCAGCTTCTCTTCCGGTTCCGCCATCAGTGCCATCGGGGCAAGGAATCCGCCTCCCGTGAAGCAGTGCTCATTATAGAGCGCCAGCAGTTTTGGTATGTCCATCCCTTTCGGACAATGCGTCGTACAGTAACGGCATGCCGTACAGGGAAGCACGATCTTTTTTACCATCGCATCCGCAATTTCCGTGAGGGTCCGCATTTCCGTTTCGTTGAGCGGCCGTTCCTCGCTAAATGTCCGGATGTTATCTTTTAACTGCCCCAGATCGGACATGCCGGAGAGCGTCACCGTAACGGACTTTTGGCTCTGCAAAAAGCGGAACGCCCATGCCGGAATCCCCTCATCGGGACGCAGTGCTTTTAATTTTTCTTCATCCTGTGCCGCAAGCGATGCCAGCTTTCCTCCGCGAAGCGGCTCCATGACCCATACGGGAATCCCGTATTCGTTCAAAAGCTCCACTTTCTTTTTTGCATCCTGGAACGTCCAGTCCAGATAATTGATCTGTAACTGGCAGAACTCCATATCTTTTCCGTAAGCTTCCAGAAAACGTCTGATCACATCCACACTTCCGTGCGCGGAAAATCCGAGATGGCGGATACGCCCGCCTTTCTTCTGTTCCATCAAATATGTATAAATTCCGTACTTTTCATCATCAAGGTATTCGTTGATATTCATTTCACAGACATTGTGGAACAAATAAAAATCAAAATAATTAACACGGCATTTCTCAAGCTGGCGCTCAAAGATTTCTTTGACCTTCGGCATATTGGATAGGTCATAACCCGGAAATTTCGTCGCAAGGAAAAACTTCTCCCTCGGATATCCGCTTACAGCTTTTCCCATCACAAGCTCGGAATTTCCGTCGTGGTATCCCCACGCCGTATCGTAATAATTGACGCCCTGCTCCATCGCATAAGCGACCATTTCAGCGACTGCCGCCTCGTCAATTTTTGCGCCATCGCCTCCGATGACCGGCAGGCGCATTGCTCCCATACCAAGCGCGGATAAACGCTCCCCCTGAAACTCCTTATAAATCATATCCGATACCCTCCGTTCTTCATTTTGCGATTGTTTCCTATTTCTCCGCAGCCCTCATTTCTATCATGATCCTTTTTGTCGCCACTTGCTATTTTGCCACGGTCTTTCATTTGTTGACGTTTCCCTTCACTGCTGTTTCTTTTTTGCTGCCGCCCCCGCCTCTCCCTTGTTTCTTTTTCTGCCGGCTCTTTATATAACCACTGTCAGTTTTGATCGTCACATCACATCCGTCAGCACGACAAGCAGCTCATGATACCGCTCGCTCTTTTCCCGGATATCCTCCTCTGTCACCCCGTAATAGCGGTGAATATCCGCCATGATCTGTTTTGCCTCTTTCATCAGACGTTTCCCCCCGTGGCGGCGCATCGTTGAAGCGCTGCACCCGCCGTTCACAAAGCCATGCAGCTTTTCCAATTCAATATGTACCTGACTGTATTCCCCCGGTTTGATCTCATAACAGTGATAATCGATCGGCATCACGTCTTCTGACAGTGCCGCGGCACGCTCCTGCACACGCATGCATGCCTCCATATACTCTTTTAGCGCTTCTTTCTGCCCAGGCTCATCAAGTGCCCGGATCGCTTCCATATCCGGTTTCGGCGGACGTTCGCCGACAAGCTCAGGGTGATAATGCATTGCAAGCGCGGCACGCATGTTTTTACAGTTTTCCACATAGACCGGATCATCATGCGGCACTTCGACCGCACCGTATTTCCCGATCATGTAAGTCTCAAGCTCCTCCATGCTGTGTGCGCCGGGGCGGATGCTTTTTTCCGCCCTGGCACGTCTTCTTTGGTATGCCGCATTGCGCTGCGCCGCTTTGAATCTGCGCCAGGGATTCTTCTCTTTTTGTCTTCCCCCGCCTGCCAGAAAAATACTGGTCGGTCCGTCGCTTCCGCCGATCACCGACACGGCTGCCGCTGCTTTTTTATCCATACGACGCCTCCTCATTAATCGCCCTCCCGCCAAATCAGGTTTCTTCGATGCTTTTGCTATATTAAAACTTTACATAACTTTACCCGGAACCTCGTATCGGATTCGGAACGTAGGCGCGCTCTTTAACTCGGCATAATAATTCGTCGCCCAGTCCTCCCTGTCCGTCTGCGGGTTCACGCCATCAGCAGGCGGCGCGAATATGGATACCGTGACCGTTTCCCCCGCAGCGACCGGCTTCTCCCAAAATGCGGGCATTAAGTCGATCGTCTTTGTCCGGGGCGCTTTATAAAACCAGCGTCCGTTCACGTGAAGCATGATGCCGGTCTCGTCCTCAAACGTGATCTCGCAGAAATCCGGCTGCTTCTCAAATGTGACCGGAACAGCGATCCCGTCCGCATCCTCCGAACCGCCCCAGCGCATCACTGCCGGAAACTGCACCTGCTCTCCCTCAGTCATGACCGGATTAAAATAGGGGTCCTCAAGCACTTCCTGATAATCTTTCATAAGCGGCTGCTCAATGCCGACCGCCTTATTATTCGGGTCTTCCTGCTCCAAGCCGAGTCTGCCTCTGTCACGGAACTGATACATCGAAATCCCCTGAAACCAGTCCGCTTTCTCATCGCGTACCTTCCACGCAAAACGTTTCACTGCCTCGCCCTGCATTGCGGCACCGGTCACGTCACCGTCCACATTAAACTCTGCCGTCGTCATCGGCTTTTTGCCGCAAAGCTTTGTAAGGTGCGCCGCTGTCTTTTTATATGCCTCGAACGTGTAGTCCACACTCGTGGCGGTATATTTTCCGCCGCCCGCCTCCGCAACGTCATAGGGCCAGCCGTAATGCAGCGCGAGATAGCGGTCCGCAGACCAGATATCCGCCGCTTTATATGCATCGATCAGCGCCTTTTCCTGCTCCATTTCGGAACCGTCATCTTTTAAGAAGCCTGCGCAGAGAATCGTCTGCACATTCGGCGCCTCCTCTTTGATAATCCGGTCAAAACGGACAAAGAATTGACCGATTTCTTCAAAACTATAGCGCTTATTATGGGTAAACCAATCCCCGGTACATTCATGATTGATGCGGATGCGCATTCTGCCGAACGGGCGCAGGTCCCGTGCAACCGCACGCAGCTCGTCATCCGAGAGTCCGCAGTCCACCGTCAGCGTCAGCAGAACGTCCTGCCCGTGTCTGCGGATATCTTTCATCTGCTCAAACGGCTGACCGTCCGCACCATACGGAAAATAATCGTCATACGGATAATCCCATTGAAAATGGATCTCCATATCTTTACATGCCTCGCTGATACGCTGCGGCCACTGTTCATCGTGCGGATACAGCGTATACATGATGTTCACGCAGCGGTGCGGGCGTTTCAGCTTCCATAGGATATAATCCTGATTCACATACTCCGCGCGTTCACTTCCATCTCCCAGATCGAGACCACACGCTGCCTTTCCCAAATGTATGTTTCGATACTTCTGTTCCATAAAAAATACCCTCCGTTTTATTTTATTGACTTACCTTTGATTCAAGCGTAGAATAAATTTCGTCTGCAGAATAGGCGGACTCATTCTTAAATCCATAAGGAGTAACCACGATGACGACCACACATCTCAATGTTGTAAATACCACGGATGCCGCATCCGGTTTCCCCGCTAAAAAAGGGTTTACCGGAAGCACGATCAAGCTGATCGCAATCATTTCCATGCTCATCGACCACACCGCCGCCACAATCTTAGAACGCATGATGATGCGCGCAGGCTATATGCTCGCTTCCATCAGTCAGGAATCCATGGCAAACTGGATTGCCGGACACCGGTTGCTCTACGTCTCTTACTTCGCCATGCGCATGATCGGACGTTTCGGCTTTCCGGTTTTCTGTTTTCTTCTCGTGGAAGGCTTCGCCCATACGCACAACCGTAAGAAATACGCGCTGCGTCTGTTTCTGTTCGCGCTGATCTCCGAGATTCCGTTCGATTTTGCATTTCGGGGAGAATGGTTCTATGCCAGCTATCAGAATGTATTTTTCACCCTGTTCCTCGGTATGCTTGCCATGTGCGCTTTTTCGTTCCTTGCAGAGCATATCAAAGGCGGTGTGCCCGCCATCATCGGCATGATCGCCGGCGCTCTCTTTACCGGCTTCTATAGCGGTCTCGCCGTCGAAAATCTGGTCTACAGTCTGCTCGAACCGTTCCTAGGAAATCTGTTATTCACACTGGGGATCTGGGGATTCCGGCTTGTTCTCATTACTGTCACAGCCGCCTTAACCGCGTTCGTGTTCTTCCTGATTTCCCGAAAACATTCCGCCGCATATGCCGGACTGATCGGCGCGGACTTAAGTGCCCTCTGTCTTACCGCGCTTGCCGCCGATCTGCTTATGACTGACTACGGCGGCATGGGCGTCATTACGATCGCGCTGATGTATGCCTTCCGTCAAAAACCAGTCAAATCCATGCTCGCAGGATGCATCTGCTTAACGATCATGGACATTATGGAAGCCACGGCATTCCTGATGCTCATCCCGGTCTCCCGCTATAACGGCAGGCGGGGCCTGAACCTCAAATATATATTTTACGCGTTTTATCCGGTCCATTTAGGACTGCTGTATCTGATCTGCATGGCGATGGGGCTTGCCTAAAAACATATATGCTTATGCAGATATACAATCGATAAGCAGGTGCACCAAAGGAATTTCTTTGAAATTCCTTTGGTGCACGGTACTTACATGCCGTATTTTGGCATGTTATGTACCGCTGCGAACCGAAAGCAGCGAAAACGTGCCTGCGTTGAATATATATCTGCATATCGTATATACCATATCTCTTTATATCGTTTCCTTAGGTTCCACGACCACATGCACATCGTCAAGTCCTGTGAGGTTCACGTTGCGGTTGACTTTTGCGTCATAGGTGTCCGCTTTCACGATCTCCGCTAAATCGATGCCCGTCGTCTCCTTCATGCTTTCGAACAATTTGGCCATGACGGCGGGTACATTTCCGGCAACCTGATCGACGCCGTTTGTTCCGCCCTCTCCGCCGATGATCGTGATCTTGTCGATCTGCTTAAGCGGCTCGGCGATTTTCGCCGCGATTTCAGGCAGAACCCCGATCATCATTTCCGCAACGGCAGCTTTATTGTACTTTGCATATGCTTCCGCCTTTTTCTCCATCGCTTCCGCTTCGGCAAGACCCTTCGCCTGAATCGCAGCGGCCTCAGCCTCCCCGACTTTACGGATACCCTCGGCTTCCTGCTCCTTGGCATAGCGCTCTGCTTCCGCCTGCGCTTTTCTTGCCTGTGCCTCACGCTCGATCTCAAACTGTCTGGCTTCCGCGGCATGCTGCACTTCAAACTGCTTTGCCTCGGCTTCCTTCTGACGCTGGTAGAGCGCCGCATCCGCCTTCTGCTGCGCCGCATATTTATCTGCCTCAGCCTGCTTCTTTACTTCCGCTTCCAGCGCATGCTCCTTAACGGCAACTTCCTTCTGCTTTAATTCGATCTCCCGCTCCTGACGCGCAATATCCGCATTCGCAGTCGTGATCTCGATTGTCTTACGCTGTTCCTCTTTCTGGATCTCGTACGCCGCGTCCGCCATTGCCTTTTTCGTATCGGACTCCTGCTGCAATTCTGATTTCTTGATCGCAAGCTCATTCTGGCGCTTTGCGATCTCGGTCTGTGCCGCGACGGCGGCGTCGTTCGATTCCTTATCCGCCGATGCCTGCGCCACCTTAATATCTCTCTCGCTCTCGGCGCGGGCGATCGCCGCCGCTTTCTTGATCTTTACGATATTATCAATACCTAAGTTCTCAATGACTTCGTTGCCGTCCACAAAATTCTGGACATTGAAGCTGATGATGTCTAAGCCCATCGCCGCTAAATCCGGCTCGGCATTCTCTTTTACGAGCGTCGCGAACTTCTGCCGGTCGGAAACCATTTCCTCCAGCTTCATTTTTCCGACGATCTCACGGACATTACCCTCAAGCACTTCCCTCGCCACGCTCGCGATATATTCGGTGTTTTTGTTCAAAAAGTTCTCTGCCGCAAGCCGCAGCTTATCCGGCTCATTGCTGATCTTGACATTAACGGTCGCGTCCACATTGATGTTGATGTAATCCGCTGTCGGCACCGCATTGCTCGTTTTGACGTCGATCGGGATCAGCCGCAGATTCAGCTTATCGAGCCGCTCAAAAAACGGAACCCGGATGCTTGCCTTTCCGATCACGATCTTTGATTTCTTCTTAACGCCCGAAATGATAAACGCCATATCGGGCGGCGCCTTAACATACCCGACGGCAAACAAAATCACGATCAGCAGCACGGCTGCAATTCCCGCGATCATCGGAATTGATAACCCTTCCATATAACACTTCCTCCTTTTCTCTTGCGTACCCCTTAGTTTCTTTGCTACAATACCGATATTAAGTATATAGGATTTCCGGTAAAAAAACAATGTTTGGGAGAAAACTATGATCGATCCGATCCGCGATCCGGCATACCACGACTATCAAAATAAAAAACAATCAAAAAAGGTATCCGGTTCCAATACAGAAAAAGGAAAATTTAATCTGGATTATGCCGAAGAAGGCGTTCTCTACGAACCCTCCTCCGATGAAGAAAAAGAGACCTCCGGGGCTGAAAAAAAACAGGCCGGTTCCTTTCAGGCTTCTGCCGCGCTTGAACTGCGCGAACTGACTGAAACCGACTCTGCCCCCGCAAAAAAGGCGGCGGACTCCCAGCCTTCTCTTACCGATTCCCTGCGTACTTTTTTTGCCCGCGCGAAGCAAATGCTGCGCCGGCTTTGGAGTACGATCTGGGAGAGCACCCCTGCAAAAAAGGACGACGTCGTTACCGATGAAGAGCTGCACGATGCAAAAGACGCTGCGGCAGACGAACCGACAGAGCCCGCAGGCTCCGTAACATTGCAGGCGGACAATTCTGCGAACGCTCCCGATGCGGCGGACAAAACACCTGCGGGAAACATGGCAGCCGGAACCGTGAACAGTGGCACGGACAAAAAAACCGGCGCACAGGACACCCTGCACGCCGGCAATGACGCCCGCATTCTAAACGCGCTCAAATCCGGAGATCACAAAAACTTCCGTTCCCTTTTATCCGAAGACGGGAAACGCACACCGGCACGGAATTCCTCGCTGCTCACCTACTATGACGCAAGGGGAAATCTCATTTCTCCCGACGCCTCGGTGCAGCAGCGCGTCCTGCACGGCGACCGCGGCAGCATGAAGCGTTAAACCATAAACCGTAAGGCGGCTGCCTGCCGTAAGAATCACTGCAGAAGCGACGGATCAATGATAAATTCCGGGTGTTCCTCCGCATCGGCACTGATCTGGCTGCCGTCAAGCACGATCACAAGGTCTCCGTTGTCATTAAAATAATAATTCTGATCCTCATTGATACGGGTAAAGGATGTCTGCCCGCATGCCTGTGCCGTTTCTGTCATATCAGCATTGTCCGTGGAACTCTCTATCTTCTTCGATTCTATTTGTGACAGGATCTCATCGCTGATGATCGCCACATAATCCCTGCCATTATATAATTCGCCAAGTGTCATTAACGCATCCTGACTTTTATCCACATTATAATATGTGCGGCATTCTGTATCCGCATCCTCATTCTCATTTGCATAAATGATCAGCGTAAACCACTCGTCACTGTCCGTAACAATCTCATAGCCCGTCAGTGTAAACCGTCCGCCGTCCCGCTCATTTTCCGCTTCAAAATGTTCCACCAGCCGCTGTGTATAACCATCCGTGTCGGAATCCATGGCCCTCAGCGAACCTTCGTCGTCACTGCCGCCCGAGTATGCCGCGATTCCGTCGCTGTCCACATCCTCCCCGCCGGCCGCATATGCCAGTTCCGGCAGGTTATCATCCTGCCCATAACCGGTTTCCGCACTCCCGGCACATTGCGCTTCCGGCACGGCACAATCGGCATCGTCCATAACTGTCTCCATATCAGATGTGACTTTTGGCATCATCAGCATATTATTTTCGTCCGCTGCGCTTTCCGTCCGGGTACCGCTATAATCCCTGACAGTTACCGCTCTGAAAAAGCTGCCGATGACCGGGGTCCTTCCCATCCGCTCTGCCATCTGCTCATTCAGATTCGGTAAAAGAACAAGAATCAGGATAACTGCCGCCGCACCGGATACCGCTGTACTGATATATGCCATCCTACGCCTCTTTACCGCGCGCTTTTTCCCGCGCACGACCGATTCCTGTATCCTGTCACGGACGCTCTGAGGTACAGGTACACTGCGGTATTGTTCAATCAGCCGCTGCCATTCTTCATTCCTATCCATTTGTACCCCCCCCCCCCGATTTTTTTGTTTTTTCAACCTTTCGATCACTCTTCACCGAGTGACAATTTTAGCTTCTCAAGAACCCGGTAAAGCCGGCTCTTTGTGGTGCTCAGATTCAGATTCATCACATTCGAGACCTGCTCGATCGTCATGTCCTCAAAAAAGCGCAGTGTAATGATCGCTCTTTCTTCATCCGTCAGCATATCTATCGCTTTCTTTAAGTCGATATCCTGATAACTGTCTTCTTTAGACAGCATATCCTCCTGCACCTCTGTATATTCTCTTCTGTTCCGGCGTACAAAATTAACTGCCTCGTCCATCATGATACGATAGATCCAAGTACCTGCAAATGACTCGTTGCGCAGCGTATGCGCACGGGAAATCGCTTTATAGGCCCCCTCCTGTACGATATCCAGTGCATCCTGTTCACTCCGTACATAGCTATATGCTAACCGGTAATACTTTTGATAATTTTCCATCAGTATTCCGCTTATCATTTCCTCTCTGCCCTGTCTCACAACCGTTCCCCTTTGTAAGCCCTACTGATTAGACTCTCATCCACACCATAAAGTTTCAATTAACGCCCGCACGATATCCGCGGAACGTATCTCTGCAAAAACGCCCGCCGGATCAGTATTTCCCTGCTTCTTCATACAGCGCTTCCAATACGTCAAAATAGTCCTCAAACGTTTTTTTACAGCAGCCCGGATTATCGATCACAATTCCTCCGCTGCGCAGACCGATCAACGTAAACGCCATCGCCATGCGATGGTCGTCATACGTTTTTATGACTGCCGGTTTCGGCTCCCTGGGAAAAATGCGTATCCCCTCGTCCTCCGGGATCTCCTCGCAGCGGATCCCCATGCGCGTCAGCTCGCAAAGAATTGCTGCCATCCGGTCAGATTCCTGCTTCCTGATATGCCCGATCCCGACGATTTCCGTCACGGAATCGGCATAAACAGCAAGCGCCGCCAAAGTCATCGTCTGATCGGAACAGTCACGCAGATCTACATGAAGCCCCGGATAATGTGTGATTCCCGTTCCGCGCACAAGAAGTCCGTCCGGCGTATCTTCAAGCGTACAGCCAAGCCCGCCAAGCAGTCCGACATACCGGATGTCTCCCTGCAGGGAACCGGCATGCACATGCCGCACAAGCACATCCACTCCTAATAACGGCGCTAAACTGTAAAAGTATGCGGCACCGGACACATCCGGCTCCACGATATAATGCTCTATTCCGAAATGCTGTCCGCCCTCTACATAGTACCCGGTTTCCTCCCGCTGTACGCAAAGTCCGAATTGCTCCATCATGGCGATCGTCATACGGATATAAGAACCTTCCGTGCGCCTCCCGGTCATATGCACATGAAGTCCCTCCGGCAGCAAAACTGCTGCCATCAGGAGCGCACTTGCAAACTGACTGCTGACACTCGTGTCGATCGTGACCTCTGAAAACGCCATTCCATCTGCATGAAGCGAAAACGGAAAATGCCGCTTCTCACCATGATATTCTATCTCTGCCCCGCCCTGTTCAAGCAGGGATAGCAGCGGCTCCATCGGGCGCTTTGCCATCTGCCCTGAAGACCCGATCTCATAATCGCCGCCTGCAAACGCAAGCATTACCGTAAGAAACCGGGCTGCCGTGCCGGCACTTCCCACGTTGATCGCCGCCTGTGGATGCGGAATCTTCCCGCCGGTTCCGCATATTATGACACATCTGTCTTTTTCAAAGATTTGAAGTTGAAATCCAAGATTTACAAGACACTGAAGAAACACACGGGAATCTTCACTGAATAATACGCCTTCCAGTCTGCATGTCCTGCCAGAAAGCGCTGCCAGCAAAAGCGCCCGGTTTGTCATGCTTTTCGAACCCGGAACACTTACACAGAACATGCCCTTTCTTTTCAATGGTCTGACCCGATATGTCTGTTCCATCCGGAATCCTCTTCTTTCCATGCCGGCGGCTTCTATTACCGCACCGCGGCATCACGTCATCTGACTGCAGTGTAAAAAAATCATATCATACTCTGTGTGCGCATACAACTTCATTTTGCAGAGACACTATCCTTATGAAAACACGGCAAAGTCACACACAACAAAAACTTGATACCGCTCTGCTTCTTTTTTTTATTGTATCCGTTTCAGGATATTTATGGGAGATCCTTCTCTATTATTGTATGAACGGCACCTTCACAAACCGCGGTTTCTTCCACGGTCCGTGGCTGCCGGTCTACGGGCTCGGCGCAGTCCTGCTCGCCGCCATGCTTGAGAAGTTCCCAGCCCGCCTGAAGCGAAAGCCGCTCACGCTGTTTTTCCTGTCCGCCCTCGTGTGCTCGGCGACGGAATATCTGCTCGGCACCTATCTGGAAATGCGCCGCCACATGCGCTACTGGGATTACAGCGGCTGGCCGCTCTCAATCCAGGGAAGAGTCTGCCTGATTTCTTTTTTGTTTTTCGGCCTTGGCGGTCTCCTGCTCGACGGCTGGCTGCTGCCCGTACTCAGGCGCCTCCCGGAACGCCTTCAAAAATCAAAGCGTTCCGATCCGTCAAAGCACATTGGCGGCATCACGCTGCTACATGTTACTCTGGGAGCGCTCTGCCTGCTGTTTACATTGGACCTGATCTATTCATACGTACATCCGAATATCGGAAATAATATTTCTTTCAAAGTCCGGTAAGTTTCTCAAAGGAAATGCTGATTGAATCAGTGTTTCCTTAAGAATCCTGAAGAATGTGCATGCCCTTTAGTTCCTCATCCTCTATGCCGCAAATCAGCTCTTTTGCGTGCGCTTCCATATAGGTGTTGTCCGTCGCTGTCAGCCCTTCGTCATGAAGCTCCTGTGCCATAACCTGACAGACCGCTTCAACGATCAGCAGTCTCCCGTCCGACTGTGCCTGCTCCGACTGCCATTTCTGTTTAGAATCTGTCACATCTGTCAGAAGCATCAGCATATCGCCTATTTCTGACAGAATTGTCATATCTCGCAAGCCTCTGTGCATCCATTTATAAAAAGGACAATATTTCCGGTTCAACAGATAGACAAGCTGACATGCCGAACGCACAAACTCTGAAAGCGCAAGCTCCGCCGCAAGGTATTCCCCTCTGCGCATGCAGCGCGCATAATTATATTGTCCGCTCTGCGCCATGATTGCCGCGCACGCCGCCATTTTCTTTTTGCGCACATCCTCGGGATAATAGGCAAGCAGACCGTTGCGAAACGAACTGAAAATGCCTGCATGATCCTCAAACACACGTCCGTTTGCCGCCGCGCTGAGTCGTTCTGACGGCAGCGCAAGCCATTCCCGGTTTGTCTTAGGCAGCGTATCCGTCCCCAACAGTCCGTAATAAAACGCCCCGGTCTCCAGCACGCCGACACGCCCTGTACCCTGTTCGGTCGTTCTTCGCGCAGAAATCTTGTAACGCCCGGCTGCCGCGTGCTCCCAAGCGGCAGCCGCCTTATCATACTCCGCCTGCACCGCCGCCCCGTAACGTTCAAAATCCTCTTTTGCCAGCCAGATACAGACGCCCGCCCCGTAATCGTGATCGGCGGAATACACATCATCATATCCGTAACATTCCGAGCCGTGCCCAACAAGCCCTGCTGCCGCTCTGTCATAAAGCGCCGGAAAACGCTCTTTCAGCATCGGCTTTACGGCTTCCGTATAAAAACGTTCCGCCAGCTCCAAACCTTTGATCTCAATTTTTTCCATTTCCAAATTCCCCACACTACCGGATACCGCAGTTTCTTTTTCCGGGACATGTCGTCTGTCAGTCCCGTTTTGATCTTCTGCAGCTCAATCCATAGATCTTATCAACGCACTTCTCACGCGCTCTGCGCGCAACAGATATGCCTGTCTGCGCTCCGGCTCGCCAAGCTGTTCACAGACTGCCGCACAGTTCTCCGAAAGGATCGCATAGCTCTCGTTCTCCCCAAAATGCTTTGCGACTTCCTCACACGCCCTGTCATAAAGCTCCAGCGCGCGCGCATAATCCGCTTTGCGAAACGCCGCTTCGGCAAGTCCGGCAAGCGCCCCGCTGTAATGCGCATCGGTCTTTTCTCCTGCTTCCTCAAAAATAGAGACCGCCTCGGTGAGCAGCTTTTCCGCTTCCTCCGTCCGCGACAGCTTAAACTTGATCAGCGCAAGATTCGTCAGCGTCGTCGCTTCCTCCATCCGCGCGTCCGCCTGCTTTCTGATGATGTCAAGCGCTTTTTCGGCAAGCTCCGCCGCCTGTCCGTTTTCACCCGTCGCTTCCAAGAGCATGCTCATATTGTTATAAAGCCCCGCAAAGCGGTAATCATCGGGCGCGATCAATCCCTCATAAATGCCCGCCGCCCTCATATACTGCTCGTACGCGTCCCGGTAGCGTCCGCCTGCACGGTATGCCGTCGCTGAGTTTAACAGCACCGTCGCAAAATGCTCCGTATCCTCCATCTGAAGCTCCTCCATGAGCAGCAGCACATCCTCCGATGCCTGGTACGCCTTTTCATGCTGTGAGATACTCCGGTAAAAACCGATCATCTCATTACAAACCGCGATGTATGCCTGCCAGTCCTCATCTTCTTTTGCCTGTGACAAAGACGCTGTCAGATACGGCTCCACCCGCGTAAGTTCATTATTTGTAAACAAATCATCCAACGTCTGATAAAATACATTGATGTCCATTTTATGTTCCGTGCCTTCCCGCAAAGCATCTGCCGCTTCGCCCAAATCCATTGTTTTTTGACCGAATATTTTTATTATATCAGTATCCGCCCGATTTGTAAAAAATTTCATAAAAAAAATCATCACAAAAATCATCACAACATATTGACAGTTTCTTCTTTTGGTTGTATGGTTAGTTACACAAGTAACGAACCGATGAACCCAGAAAGGAGGACGCATGAACGAATTTCTGTCCCAGGAAAAATCGATTTATCTGCAGATAGCCGAAATGTTGGAAAATGATATTCTTCGCGACGTCCTTCTCGAAGAGGAACGCGTTCCCAGTACGAACGAGCTTGCAAAGCTCTATGCGATCAATCCGGCAACTGCTGCCAAAGGCATCAACCTTTTGGTGGACACCGGCGTCCTCTATAAGAAACGGGGAATCGGCATGTTTGTTGCCTCCGGCGCGAAAAAAGCCATTCGCAGCCGCCGGCGTGACGGATTTTTTACTTCCTGCCTGTCTTCCGTTTTGGAGGAGGCAAAACGCTTAAATATCAGCCGCAGCGAACTGATCTCGATGATCGACTCAAATTACGAAAGGGGCACGAAAGAAGTATGAGTACCGGAAAACTGATCTGCAACGATCTTGTGAAAAAATACGGAAAAAAAGAAATTCTGCACGGCATTGATCTGGAACTTGAGCCAGACAAAATTTACGGTCTGATCGGACGCAACGGCGCCGGTAAAACGACGCTGCTTTCCACCCTCACGGCGCAGAGTCCCGTCACAAGCGGCACGGTCACCTATAACGGCATGCCTGTCTGGGAAAATCAGGACGCACTCGATCATATCTGTTTTTCAAGGGAATTAAACCCCCTGATCGGATGGGGCGCCAACAGCCTGAAAGTAAAAGATTACTTAAAAGCCGCTTCGCTCTTTTTCCCTAACTGGGATAAACGGCTCGCTGAACGCCTCATAAAAGATTTTGAGCTCGAAACGAAAAAGAAGATTTGCAAGCTGAGCAAGGGAATGATGTCCATGGTCACGATCATCATCGCGCTTGCGAGCAAGGCGGATATGACCTTCCTCGACGAACCGGTTGCAGGGCTTGACGTCATTGCGAGAGACGCTTTTTACAAGGAGCTGCTCTCGGAATACACGGAAACGGGACGCACGTTCCTGGTCTCCACACATATCATCGAAGAAGCCGAAGATCTGTTTGAGGAGACAATCTTCTTAAACGACGGACGCATTCTGTTAAAGGAAACGACACAGACGCTTTTGGAGCGCGCTGTCCATATCAGCGGCAAAGAAGAAGATGTAGACGCGGCGACAGCGGGGCTTACCGTGTACCACCCCGAAAAGCTTGGCAGGAGCAAGGCTGTGACCGTTCTTTTGCGCGAGGGACAGCGTATTGCGGACGGCTATGATCTCAGCAGCCAGCCCGTCAACCTGCAAAACCTTTTAATCGCGTTATGCGGTTCCGACACTCATTCCGACGCGCCGGATGTACGGCGGAGCACGGCAGAAATACCGCAGAATGCACCGGAGGGGAACTCCGGTGACAGAAAGGACCGGTGAACCCTATGAAAGGCTTTTTACGTGCCATCCGATATTTCACGCTTATGGCAGGAGAATATATCGCGCTTTGCCTCGTTGTCGCGGCGGCATGTTTTCTGTTTGGCCTGCTCTGGTCCGAACGTGTAAACACGGAGGGCTTTCCGGTCGTCGTTTTATTGGTCCTGTACCTTTTTATCGTTGTGTTCAGCATGGGAAATAATTTAATCATGCCGTCGCTTGTGATTCCCTATAGCTGTACGCGTAAGTCCCTGTTTTGGGGAACCCAGTACATGATGCTGCTGATCGTCAGCGCTATTTTGGTATTGTTAGGAATCTACTGCCACTTTTTTACAGAAGCAGGACTGCGCGGCTTCCTACGCCTGCTGCCCGCATCTGCCGGCCTCTTTGCAGCCTCTGTGGGACTCGGCGCGCTGCTCGGCGGAATCGTTCTAAAATTCGGCAGGGCGGCTGTCGTGATCATGACCGCCTGCTCCGGGATTTTGGGCGGCGTCGTCGGATTCTGCTTCTCGGCATTTTCCGACGACAGGGGAATCGACCCGGTACTTATGACATTCCTTTCGAAAAATGCAGTATGGATCCTGCCAGCCGGCTTTGCGGTCCTGCTGCTTGGAGACACGGTAAACTATTCGATCCTCCGCAAAACCGCCGTGACCCGCTGATACCCGGTCACAAAAACCGTATGTTTTTCCGGCATCTGCCGGACGAGACGTTTCATTTACAAGGAGATATGACGCATGAAAAAAACAGTGCTTACCATGCTTAAAACAGGAATCCCGTTTTTCAGTCTGAGCTTTTGCTTCGTCCTTGGCTTCGGTCTGTTCGGCACGGTCTTCTTTGAAGTCATCATGCGTGTATCGGAATCCCATGCAGAAAATCCCGAAACTTTCGAGATGGCGTTTCTCATGTCGCTGATCGCGTTTATGGGCGTTGCTTTCCTGTTCGCCATGTTGTATGTACAGCGGAATTTCGAGACCGCTGTCGGCATGAGCCGCACACGCAGATCTTTTTTTGCCGGCAGTCTCCTCTGCGCCTTTACTGCTGCAGTATGCGGCTGCGCGGCGCTTTACCTGTCCGCACTGACCGAACAGCTCCGACTAAAGCACTGGTGGAACGCATATCCCTGCGAATCCAATTATTTTGCCTCCCTTACTCCGACGCTCCTTGCCCTTTTCCTGTTTGCCTTTACCATACTGGCGCAGTTTATCGGTGTTCTGTTCCTTCGCTTTGGAAAAGCCGCCTTTTGGGTGATCTGGGTTCTCTGGATGGTCGGTGCGTTCACGATCCCGCGCGCGATAAGTGATCTGGAAAATGAACGGCATACGGTAATGTCCCATATAGTTCTTACATTAAGAGAGATCATTTCCTGGCTTCCGGCTTTTGCATGGCTCCTGATCAGTACGGGCTTCCTGTGCGTGATCGCCCTGATCAGTTACCGGATGCTCCTGCGCCAGAGGGTATCGTGATTTTAAGACATGGCAGTACTGCGGGGACGCCCGCTCCATATAAATGCAAATATCATGAAACATATTATTTTCTAAGGAAAGGATGAAACCTATGAGTCTCGAAGTAAAAAATCTCTCCAAAAAATACGGCGAAAAGACCGTACTTGAAAGCCTGAGCTTTTCCATGGAAAAGCCCGGCGTTTACGCACTGCTCGGCACGAACGGCGCCGGCAAGACCACTTCCATCCGTATGATGCTCGGCATGTTGTCCAAAAACAGCGGCGAGGTCCTTTGGAACGGCAAGCCGCTCGATACTGCGACATGCAATGTCGGCTATCTCGCCGAGGAGCGCGGTCTCTACCCGAAATATGCACTGATGGACCAGTTGATCTACTTTGCCGGTCTGCGCGGCGTTCCGAAGGCGGAAGCAAAGAAGCGTATCAAGCACTGGGCGGCACGCCTTGAAGTGGAGGAATATCTCTATCCCAATACTTCCCCGGACGCTTCCGATGCCAATCCTGCACAAAAGACCGGTTTTGGCGGGGCACGTGCCGGCGCTGCTGCCCGTAAAAAGAAAAACAAACCAAGACTCGCCGATCAGCTCTCCAAAGGAAACCAGCAGAAGATCCAGTTTATGACGGCGCTGATCTCCAATCCCGAACTGCTGATCTTAGACGAGCCGCTTTCCGGTCTTGACCCGGTCAATACCGACCTGTTCAAAAACATCATCCGCGAGGAGATCACCGCAGGCAAATACCTGATCATGTCAAGCCACCAGATGGCGACCGTCGAGGAATTTTGTACCGATATCACGATCCTTGACCACGCGAAAGCGGTTCTTCAGGGTAACTTAAACGAAATCAAAAAGAGCTACGGCCGCGTCAATCTCGCGCTGAAAGTCGAACAGGACATCATGCCGTATATCACGCGGGCAAACGTCACGCTCTTAACGGAAAAAGAACACGAGTACCAGTTGAAAGTAACCGGTGAGGCACAGGCAAACGAACTGCTTTCCATGCTGATCGCAGATCATATTCCGGTCATTACCTTTGACCTCCGCGAGCCGTCCTTGCATGAAATCTTTGTTGAAAAAGTAGGTGGTGATGCTCATGAAACAGTATAAAGGACAACTGACGGGAACCGGCATGGTATACCGCTTTACCCTGACGCAGTTCCTGAAAAACAAAGCAAACATGATATCCCTGATCATCATAATCCTGTTTTCGATCGCCTCCGTGCCGGTCACTTCCCTGATCGGAAACAGCGGCAGTACGGCACTGTACTCAGATGTTGCTAACGTGTATTTCAGCGACTGTGCGGAGCCATATGCCTTAACAGGCGCCGATCTGCAGAATGCGGCAGACGAAAATGAGTTTTGGTCTAAGACAACGTTCCACAGTGTGGACGGCGCACCGGCGGACAGCGCCCAGAGCGCGCCCGGTCCTAACGACGTATATGCGTCCATCCTTTTTGACGCCGAAACAGGCACGTACCAGCTTTCCGTCACTGCGGCGGAAAATACCGAATTAAGTGACAACGACATCGCCTCCCTCAGCACGTTTCTCACAGAGCAGTTTGACCAGATGCGCTACCGCACGCTTCATATTTCCGAAGAGCAGCTTGCGTTTGTCATGGCTTCCTGGGAGTCCGATACAGAGTCCTACGATTCCTACTTGGAAGATGAAAACCGGTGGAGCACGCAATATATCGTCCAGCTCATCTATTCCATTGTCGTGATGATGGTGAGCGTCCTTTCGGTATCCTATATCGTGCGTACCGTCATTGAGGAAAAAGCTTCCAAGCTCATCGAGCTCTTAATGGTAAGTGTAAAGCCGCTCGCCCTGATCGTCGGCAAAATTCTTGCCGCCATGACATATGTGCTCATGACAATGGGCGGCATGATCCTCGGCTACCTGCTGTCCCACGCCGTATGCAGCAGATTTATGGCTGTCGCACCGCTTTCGGAAATGTTTGCGGGCGGGGAATTCAGTATTTCAGGCGGATTATTGAATTTCAGCGCACTTTTCATCATAGCTGTCGTCATCTCCCTGCTGCTTGCATTCCTGACGTTCGCGATCATCGCAGGGCTTTCGGCAACGGGCTGCTCGTCCACTGAGGATACGGAGAGCGCGACCATGGGCGTGACGCTTTTGATCATGGCAGGCTATATCATCTCCATAATGGCAACGTCTACCGGCTCCGAAACAATGGCTCTGATCACAAGCATTTTACCGGTCATCTCGGTTTTCTGCGCACCGATCCACTTCATGATGGGCAATATCAGCGCAGGCATCCTGATCCTGTCGTGGATCTTACAGGCAGCTGTCGTCATCCTGCTCGCCGTTTTCTGTGCAAAGGTTTATACAAGCCTGCTCATGCACCGCGGAAACCGCGTAAAATTAAAAGATATGCTTACAATGGCAAAGACATCCTCAGCAAAGGGGGTACAGTAATATGGGTAAGATAAGTCAGTCAAGTGCAACCAAACAAGTATTTTCTTTTACACTGGCAAGGCAGTTCGAGGCAAAAAGCTACCGCATGATCACAATTCTTCTCGCGGTGGTCTGTTTCCTGCTTCCGGCAGTGATCATGCCGTGCGTAGAGAAGTTCGGTAAGCACACCGCACGGGCGGATGAACCGTCGCCCGTCACAGATGTATATGTTGTGGACAACACGCCCGTATCCGTAGACTTTAACTTCTTAAGTCAAATGGGAAATCCCCGTTTCTCCGATATTTCCTATACCGACTGCGGGAACGATCTTGAAGCGGCAAAGGCGCTTGCCGATGCCAATCCGATGAGCCTGATTCTGACAATCGACTTAAACGGAACCTACCGCTTTCACCTGCTGCGGACGGACGAATGCGATATCTCAGTGGATGACGCGAACTCCCTGAAAGATTACATCAACATGTATTTCCGTCTTGTGCTCAGTGAAAAAGCGGGCATTTCCTATGAAACGCTTGCCGAGCTTTCCGTTCCGGTCGTATCACAGACCACGCATATCACGGCGGACGGACAGCCCGTAGAAAATGAAAACGAAGACCCTGATGATCCTGTGACGGCTATGAAACCGGTCCTGTCCATGCTCATGCCGTACGTCAATATCATGCTGATCTATTTCCTTGTTCTTTTCTACGGACAGGGCGTTGCAAACTGCGTCATCATGGAAAAGACTTCCAAATTGATGGATACCTTCTTAGTCTCCGTCAAACCGACCTCCATGATCTTCGGTAAAGTATTTGCCGTCATCGCGGCAAGCACCCTCCAGTTTGTCCTTTGGATCGCGGCACTGATCGGCGGCTTCGCCGCCGGCTCTATGTTTGTAAAAATGATCAATCCGCAGACCGATATGACTTTGATCGCATTTTTTGATCTGCTCGGAAACATGTCGGGAATGTTCACGATCGGCGGCGCGATCCTCGCCCTGCTCATGATCATCGGCGCGTTTGCACTCTACTGCGGACTTGCCGCGATCGGCGGTTCCCTGGCAAGCAAACCGGAAGATCTATCCTCGACAAACAGTTTGTTTACACTCATTCTGATCATCAGCTTCTTTGCGGTGATCACCTCCGGCGCAATGACGGGAAATATGCCTGCTTCCGCAGTATGGTACGACTTCGTTCCGTTCACGTCGATTCTGGTAACACCGAGCCGCGTGCTATTGGGTTATGTTTCCATTCCGACCGCATGCGCCTCTCTCGCGATCGTGCTCGCCTGCGTCGTGCTCTGTCTGGCAGCCGCGGGTAAAGTATACCGCATGATGTCGCTTTACAAAGGCAATCCGCCGAAACCGGCGGCATTGATCGGGATGCTGAAAGGAAAATAAAGTTCATCATTTTGTTTATATGTTATAAAAGCAGATAGGTTCCTGTACGGCACGCTGCCGTTTCACGGATCTATCTGCTTTTTTTGTATGACTCTTTGAAGTATGAATCTTTTTCTGCTCTTATCTTGCCTGCTGATTCACAGCGTTTTTCATATCTTACAATTGTTCAAGGCACGCCTGAATTTCGGCACATACGGCGCGATCGTTTTCAAACACCTTCGCATAGAGGCGTTTCAGCGTTTCCTGTGTTTCCTTTTGTAAGATCAATACTGCGGACTGCTCATTGATCTCATATCCGGTCTCGGGACCCACACCAAGCGCACTCCATATCTTCCATCCGATGCCGTGCGTTTCATCATTTCCCTCCATCATATACCGTGCCGCAAAAATATTACTCAACCGGTTATGTATTTCTTTATTTGTGCAGACATTGCACAACAGGTTTTCGGCCCCGGTAAATGCTTCCGCGGCATGCCATCTTGCTTCAGTCGGCACACCGATGATGCCGCACATCATGCCGGCAGTGTCCATGGCGTTTTCCGCCGTCACATGATCGAGCGCATCCATGATCACGCTTTCAAGCGCAGTATGCTCCTTATAGGACAGAGCATCTGCGATGCGCTGCAGGAGCTCTTTGCAGGACATCTCAGGCACGGTACAGCCAGTGATGACAATGGCATCGCGCAGCGCGGAATACCAGTTATCGGACAGAGCATGAAACTGTGAATCCAGACCATACACCGTATCTGCATCATACCCTGCTGCCAGAATCCACGCCATTTCGTTTTCCAGCCGCAGCAGAGTCGGGAAACCAGCATCCAAAGAGCTTTTCATTGTGGAAAGCATCTCTTCCTTTGCGCTGGTACCATCAAAGCGCTGATAAGAAAATCCTGCAAACCGCGCCAGTGCATGGACAAAATCATCATCCCAGCGCCAGCCGCTTCGAAATCCCGGCAGAGAATGTGGATCAACGGTGTCATCCCACGGATAATCGAAGCCAAACGCCAGTGTCGATGCCGCCAAAAGAGAATGATAAACGGACTCCTGATGGCGTTCGAGCAGATGATCCCCACAGGGACTGCAGTGAATGCAATGGCGGCGCTTCGACGTACACCAATAAGGTGTTTCCACCGTATATCCGCGCGCAATGACCAGCGCAGATGCAAGTGCCGCAGTAAAATTATCTGATTCCGCACCCACTGAAAAGGGTACCTGATGTCCTAAAATTTTTTTCATATTTTTAACCATAGCCTTTCCTTTTTTTCGTCCGCATATGATGTTTTTGATCATGGATCATGAAAAGGCTTCCTTTCTTTTTATTTTGTCTTGATCATATATCATGCGCCGTCATTGACTGCCTGCTATCCAGTAATTCGCAAATGCAGCCATACGCCCGTTCATCGTGAACCTTCATCCGCTCAATCTGTCCGGCAAACAGACGGCGGTTCTCTGCTTTTGCCAGCTGACGCGTCTGGATCTCGCCCCTCCCCCAGCCGCCCAAAACAGGAATCATTTCTTTCCAGATGATCTCCGGTATCTTTTCCAATTCCTCTGCGGCGGCATTCAGACCAGCGGACACTGCAGGATGCTGCTCTGCCAGTCTGCGCAGATACTTTGACGCGTGACAGCGACCGTCTACCAGGCAATCCATAGCATCGCCATGGCACATCATGCGCTCCACCAGCAGGGGCAGGACAGCATCTGCCGGAAAGTCAAGGTCGCACAACAGAGCGTTCTTCCATGCATCATAAGCAAGGGTGCCCTTGGCATAGGTTCCGCACATACGTCCCTCAAGGATCTCTGCCGCGTTCCGAAGCACTTCTTTAAGAGTAAGGGGCGGAAGGCTTTCCGTTCCGGCAGCGATCAGGGCGGTTGTACCGAGAGCCTCCCACCAATTCCCGGTGATGAAATAACCGCTTTTTTCAAACCGGATGCCTGCCTGATATTCCGGATATTCCTGAAATACATTCCAGCCAATCAATACATTGCCGCCATCCCTATAACCCGTTATCATACAGGCCTCCGGCGGACCTATGACGCCCAGGGCAATGACCGGATTCCCTGCATCGATCTCCCTGCAGATGAATTCCATAAAATCTTCTTTTTTCGTCCTTGATGTGCGTTTCAGGAACTTAAACTCCCGCTCCATAGCCCGCATACCAAAATGAAATACCCTTACCGGATCGTCAAAAGTGTAAACAGCATCCACATTGCCGCCATCCCAATAAGCAGTGTTCCAGACAAACCGAAAAGCCGCGCCGCTTTCTGCCATGGACCGGGTATAATCAACGCACAGCCCCAGATACTTCGCGCAGGAATGGATACACATGGGAAAAGGAGTGCTTCCATCCTGACCATAGGCTACTTTCGGGACACCATATAAGATCGCATGATCTCGTTTTTCCACTTTCAGCTCCCATACCGGTGCATTTTTTTCTACACTGTTTCCTCCGGTTTCTTTACCCGGCCGGTCAATTGCCGCAACATAGCTGTCATTGCCATCATTCCGTCTCTTTGGCAGTGCCGCGCCGTATACCCCCGCGCAGAGCCGCACCCGTGCAAGTACAGGCGCCTCAGCGCGAAACCGAGAGGGCGTATAGCCGGTATGCCGCCGAAAAGCCCGTGAGAAAACGGTTCTGCCGGAGAATCCGTAATCAACGGCGATGTCAAGAATCGATCTGTCCGTGTCTAAAAGCTCGCAGGCAGCATTCGCAATCCTGCGCTCCTGCACGTACCGGGACAATGACATTCCGGTACACCTTTGAAACACGTCCCGGATATGCGCCAGGGAAAAACCGATCTGGCGCGCAAGCTCTTCTAAAGGAATCTCCTCCCGTACGCGGCTTTCTACAAAAGTACACACAGACCAGATCAGAATATAGTAGTTCATATGGTTCGTCTTTCACCTCCTGTCCGTATCGCTTCGAAGCACATTAAGTATATCATGATACAAGAATCGCTGCGCAACGATTCTAAGGAAGTCTTTTCTCAGTTCCCTGCCGGATGCCATGCCTTTGCTGCATGTCAGATGTCTTGCTTTTATCGCGCAAAATGAATATAATGTTTGGAAGGAGGTTTCCCATGCCACATACTTACGATACCATTATTTTTGATCTGGACGGCACTTTATTAAATACTCTGGAAGACTTAAAAAACAGCCTCAATCACGCGTTATCCGTGATGGGTTTTCCGATCCGCACATTAGAGGAAGTGCGTCTCGCAGTCGGAAACGGCGCACGCATGCTGATCCGCCGCTCCGTGCCGGAATCGGTCAACGACACCGTCTCCCATGGCGCTGCCGATGCTGTCATTGAAGAAACACTCTCCCATTTCCGCGCTTATTATGAAAAACACTGTAACGACTGCACGGCTCCCTACGACGGGATTTTTCCAATGCTTCAGGAGTTAAAAAACAGAGGGTTCCGGCTTGCCGTCGTCTCCAACAAACCCGACGCGGCAGTCAAAACACTCTGCTCTCTTTATTTTTCCAATTGGATTTCGGTTGCGATCGGCGAACGGGAAGGCGTGCGCCGCAAACCGGCGCCCGATTCCGTATACACCGCACTCCGCGAACTGGATGCGTCCTCCGCCGGCTCTATTTCCTGCGGGGACATTCCGACATCCGACATCAGCTCCACAGACCCGCTTTTCATCCGCCGCGCTCTCTATGTCGGTGACTCGGACGTGGACATTGCCACCGCAGCAGCCGCGGATATGGACTGCATCAGCGTGACATGGGGCTTCCGCGACGAAGCATTCTTACGCGCACACGGCGCCTCCCGCATCATACATGCACCGTCGGAGCTGCCTGCCCGGATTCTGTCGGAAATACACCGCCCTTTTGTCTGAAAATATAAAACAGGCGACGTCCCTACGGCAGCATAAAGCGGTTCTTTAAGTAAAAGACCTCGCGCTCAAATTCTTCCTTATTTTTATTTTTCATGGACAGAATATACTCATGCGCGTCAAACATGTCTTCTTCAATCTGCAGCATCGTTACCGCAATGTTTGAGCAATGGTCTGAGATGCGCTCATAACTTGTCGTAATGTCAGATAGAATAAACCCCATCTCTATGGTACATTTTCCTTTGCGCAGACGTTTCATATGGCGGCGGTTAATTTCCTTATGAAGCTCGTCAATCACTTCCTCAATCGGTTCCACCCCCTGCGCAAACATGCGCTCCCCGGTTTCAAAAGCCCGGAACGACACATCCACAACCTCAAAAACCGCTTCCGTATATATGGCAAGTTCTTCCGCCGCTTTTTTAGAAAAGTTCAATTCTTTGCGCTGCATCTTGCGCGCCGCATCCGCAATATTGACCGCATGATCGGAGATCCGCTCAAAATCACCGATGCAATGCAAAAGCTCCGAGACGGTCCGGCTGTCTCGCTCCGATAAGTCTTTCGCAGCGAGCTTGACAAGATAGGTTCCGATCTCATCCTCATAACGATCGACCTGCTCCTCAAACGCCGCCACCCTCTGTGCCGCTTCTTCCTCGTAAGTACCTATCAGCGCGACCGCTCCCTGCAATACCTTCTTTGTCAGCTGTGACATCTGAACCGCTGCATTCCTGCACTGCTCCACCGCCAGAGACGGCGTATCCAAAAAGCGTTCCTCCAAAAACCGCACATGCTCCGACGTCTGTTCCGGCGCATCCCCATCCTTCACGGAGGCGCACGCAAGTTTCTCTAAAAGTTTTGCAAACGGCAGCAGCACAAGCGTCGCCGCCACATTAAAAATACTGTGTACGACTGCTATACCCCACGGTGTCGCCGCGTCGTGCAGAAACGCAAAAGGAAAAAATGCCTGAAGTGTATAAAATACGATCACAAAGCTTACCACGCCGATGATATTAAAATATAAATGTACAAGCGAAGCCCTCTTTGCATTCCTGTTTGCTCCGATGCCCGAAAGCAGCGCCGTCACACAGGTCCCGATATTTTGTCCGAGTATGATCGGAACCGCCGTTGCATAGGTCACGGAACCTGTCAGACAGAGCGCCTGTAAAATACCGACCGATGCCGATGAGCTCTGAATGACCGCCGTTAAAAGCGCACCCGCCAGAATACCTAACAGGGGATTGGAAAAGATCACCAGCAGATTCGTAAATTCGGGCACATCCGCAAGCGGCTTTACTGCGCCCGACATCGTATCCATGCCGAACATCAGCACGGCAAATCCGATCAGGATCATACCGATATCTTTCTTTTTTTCACGCTTGGCAAACATCATCATCGCAACGCCGATGATTGCCAAAACCGGCGAAAATGATGTGGGTTTGAACAGACGAATGAAAAACGCATCGCTTTCTACTCCGGCTAAACCGAGGATCCACGACGTCACGGTCGTTCCGATATTCGCCCCCATGATCACGCCGATCGCCTGCGACAATTTCATGATACCCGAATTGACAAAACCAACCACCATGACCGTCGTTGCCGATGAACTCTGAATGACCGCCGTAACTGCCGCTCCGAGCAGCACACCTTTTATGGTACTGTCAGTAAGACGCTCTAAAATTTTTTCCATCCGTCCGCCTGACGCTTTGGAAAGTCCGGCGCCCATCACATTCATTCCGTACAAAAATAATGCCAATCCGCCGATCATTGTCAAAACACCGAAAAAATCCATCCCGATACCATGTCCTTTCCCGAACGTTTCCGCCGCCTCTCACAGCCGCAGCCTCCATCGCAAAAACCGCTTTGATTTATTTTACCATAAGCATGTAAAGTTTGAACGAATTCTATGTAAAATCTGTGTAAAAAAGAGTCTCTCCGCACGAAACGCTTTCATTAGGAAGTCTCCTCTTTTCTATAAAAGCAGCGCCGCCCGACGGCGACGCATTAAGAAAACGATATCTGTTTTATCCGCTTACAGAAGTGGTGAAAACAGTCTGAGTACTGACTGGATAAAGCGCTGGCGTAACGGACGATGCAGCCATTCGGCATATTGTATCTCCTTACATTTCTCAAGGGTATCAAAGAAATCCTGCTTGATCTCCATCACTGCAGGCGTTTTACTCATCAACACCGCATCCTCATAATGGAGGTAAAAACTCCGGTAATCAATATTGATCGTGCCGCAGACCGCAATCTCGTCATCCACGACCACATTTTTAGCGTGAATAAAGCCGGGCTCATACTCATATACCCGCACGCCCTTTTCCATCAGACGCCCGTAATTGGAGACCGTAACCATGTATACATACCATTTATCATATCTGTGAGGCGTGATGATTCGCACATCCACACCACTTTCCGCTGCTCTGCACAGATCGTCCGCCATCTTTTGGTCAAGCACCAGATATGGCGTCGTGATATAAATATAGTCCCGGGCTTTATTGATCATATGCGTATAGGCACTTTCAGCCGTATTCTTCGGATTGTTCGCAGGACCGTCCGCAAACGGCTGCACCATACTTTCAGATTCTATCCGTACTGTCGGCTTATATAAAGCATAATCCAGCTCTTCAGTGCCCTCTGCGATCTGCCACATTTCCAAAAAGAAACAGGTCAGCGAATAAACACCCTCACCCTCTAAGCGCACTGCCGTATCCTTCCAGTGCCCGAACCGCTCCACTTCATTGATATATTCGTCCGCAAGGTTGATCCCTCCGGTAAACCCGATATTACCGTCAATGACAGTGATCTTCTGATGATTGCGGTAATTAAAAGAAAGCCGGTTAATGTCCTTATGGATCGGTGCAAACTCCGCAAGCTGGATCCCTGTTGCACGTACCTCTTCGCGAAACTGTTCCGTGTTAATAAGGATGCAGCCGAAATCATCCAAAAGGATCCATACCTCGACGCCCTCTTTTACTTTTTCTTGTAGCAGTTCATAGACGTCCTGCCAGAAGATACCGTCCTTAATAATGAAATATTCCATGAAAATATAGGATTTTGCATGCCGCATGTCCTCCAGCATGGCTTCTTTCATCTGTTCGCCAAGTCCATAATATTTTACCGTCGTATTGCCATACATCGGGAAGCCTTCTCTCGTAAGATAGCGGCTGATCTGTACCTTATTCGGATGGATGCTTTGAAAATGCGCGAGCACTTCGCTGTCCTCATCCTGCTTTAAGCTGTCCAGCATCCTTCTCTCCACCTCGCGGAAATGGCGGTTTGTTTTACTGTTCGACCTTCTCCTGCCCCACATAAAATACAAAAAGACACCAAATACAGGCAGCCCCAGTACGATCACAACCCAGAACTGCTTATACGATTCGCTGTCATTGACCAGTGCAAAGATCAAAATGACGCTGAACATTTCTATGACATAATAGACCCAGACTGATAGCTGCCTTAAATAGGATACAAGTAATACCATCACTGCCACCTGTAAGATCACGGCAATGCCGACCGTAAATGCTCTGGTGATACCTGACGCTTGCTTCTTTATCGTATGGTTCGTGCTCATAATTACCTCGCTTCTATCGCCGCCCGCACTGTTGCGGATTCACAAACATTGATACTTTGCACATTATAGCATAGTCTTCCCGTAAACTCAATCACTGTGGACTCCGCGCTTTCTCCCCCGGGGTAATACTGCGAAGACTCTATATCGAGTCATGTCCACGTAAGCAAAGGGAGCATATCAGTTTCTCATATATACAGAAAACGTATAAGCAACTTTGGTGAATGCCCCAAAACGAGGTTGAATGCCGGTCGATTTTGTGCTATACTTCGAAAATGTCAATTCGACAAATCGGCATTTGTATGATTGAAGGGAGATTTCTATGAGCGCAGACCTACCTTTTTTCAAATACCACCCCGACCCATTCGCCACCAAGACTTTTCGCAGGATAGATGAGCCAGTTACTTGCCCCTGTTGCGGTCAGCAAACCTCCATCATCTACGAGGGGCCTTTCTATTCTAAGGATGAAGTGGATCACCTGTGTCCCCACTGTATCGCCAGCGGTGCAGCGGCGGAAAAGTACAGCGGCGAATTTCAGGACAGTGAATCCACTGACGATGTGGACAGCCCCAACAAACTGGACGAATTAGTCCACCGCACCCCCGGCTACTGCGGCTGGCAGCAAGAGTATTGGCGCGCCCACTGCAACGACTTCTGCGCCTATCTGGGTACGGTGGGCTATACGGAGCTTGAGGAGATGGGCTTGGCAGATGAGGTTCGGGAAACCCTGCTCGATGACTGGTATGAAGAAATTTTCACCGACTTGACAAAAGACGGCAGTATAGTCGGATACCTGTTTCAGTGCCTCCATTGCGGGAAATACCTTCTGCATATCGACTGTGACTGAAAAGAAGATTCCTTAATCATTTTAGCTCGTCGGTTGATTTCGTCTATTGGGCGAAATCCCCCTTGACAAATGTTCTCCTGCGTGCTGATACTCATGCTCTCGTTGTTTGTGCCATCGTCTTTGGAAAGCCTGCAATATAAAGCAGTGATTTTGTCATTATCCAGTTTTGCCCTTTTCATGTCGTCCTCCTTGATGAAAAGGGACTTCCCCAACTCCTATTAACTATATTCCCTTTTCCGTTTCCAGTGCTAATTTGCGTTGTTTTCCGCTATCTACTTAACCTTTTTTGTTATCTGTTCCTCGGCTATCCGCTTAAATACCGTTTCCATTTTTTCAGTGCCTACATAGTGTCTTTCCACGATTATTTTTGTGAGTGGTTGCTGTCGGCTGGCTCTTTGCTGTGTACTGCTTTCTTTGCTCATAAATCTGCTCCTTTACAATAAAATAGAGCGCATAGACTGTTTCTATACGCTCTGACGCTGTGTTTTATATTACTTATTCAGTTTTGATTGTGGTAATGGTTGTTTAGACAAATTGTAATCTATTGGTGTGGTTTATACCAAATATCTATTTCTTCTTTTTCTGGAATTTCAAACAGAGAAGAAACTTTATTTAGTAATCCCTCATCAACATAAAAACTTGATCCACCATTTCCAGATATGACTTCATTATTTCTTTTTTCAATATTTTCATACCAAGTCTTATCATCAATATCAATATAATGCATTTCTACCAAAACCCCATTATTTTCTCCATATCTTTTTATTTCTTTCCTATTTTCTTTTGTCCAAAATCCCCAATCTAAAATTACAGTGCATCCTGCATTTACAATTTCCACTGCTTTTTTTCTTAAATATAAATTAACTTTTCTAGCAAATTCATCATAACCTTCACCTTGTTGATTATTTGTTAAATCATAGGTTACTTCATCTGTAGATAAAATCACAGCATGCTCTTGTTCTTTTAATCGATTAGCATAATATGTTTTACCACAACCAATCTTTCCACATATACAAAGTAATTTTGCCATAACACACCTCACTTACAAATCCCGATTGTGATTTGATGATTTTTAAGGGAAACATTAGCTGTTATATTTTATAAATAAATTCTCCGCTAACCCTTGAAAACACTAAGTTTGTCGCAGGTAAGCTTTCCCTTATAGTTTCCCTCATGTTATATCTTCCCAAAAGGCATTACAAACCCTGATAAGGGAAAAAATGAGGGAAACAAAATCACATAAAACATTATAACACAAAATATACGGGAATTGGTAAACTGATTGAAATGCTTTCAAAAAATCAATGAAAAGAGGACAGATAAAATGAATATGATTTACGCAACATACAATATCCACCATAACAGCATTGACGTATACACCCACGCAGGTTATTTCTTACGGATAGACTGCAATAAAGCAGAAGAAGGATTGAAAACTACTCCCTGCTCTGAATGTGCCTTAAATGCTTTGGCAATAGATGAACCACTTGAATATGCAAGACTGTATCTTGAGGGAAATATGCAAATGTGGGTGGATGCGGAAGACAGCCTTGAACTGTGGTAATTTTAATTCCCCCGAATTCGGGGGAATTAAATCACTTCAAAATCTTTGTAGTCTGTTCTTCCAAAATAGACATCTGATGTATGGCAATCTTGTTAAGCTTTATTAAGCGTTCTTTCTGGTTCAGCCCATCTTCAATCAACACTGCGTTAATGTTTTCCATATTTGACAGGCATATCAATTCATTTATGCTCGCATAATCCCTGATATTGCCCTTTTTATCAGGATTCTTATCCCGCCATTGCTTCGCTGTCATGCCAAATAATGCCATATTCAGCACATCAGCCTCTGAT